>Ga0182738_1000256_pt1 | contig 80745 bp, 53 predicted proteins | sample eDN5th30CBELigMG_FD_128876 | JGI IMG/M metagenome (GOLD analysis project Ga0182738, IMG submission 128876) | Enriched Miracle-Growth compost microbial communities from Emeryville, California, USA - eDNA 5th pass 30_C BE-Lig MG (version 2)... ... | reverse complement strand
CTCTGACCTCGGAAGGCAAAGTAGCCAGCTGTTCCGGTGTGATGGACGGCGTCGACATGACAATGATGTCGCAGATCTCGTCAATTCAGGAAAGATCAATTCCCAGCCCGTGAACAGTTACCTCGGATCTCTTATCGGGGAATCGCATATTCCGTGATTAAAGATCCTCTCTCTTTAAAATACTACCGCCTCCAGCCCGAACAGTTTCTGGTTTTACAACATCTCGATGGTGTTTCCAGCCTGGAAGATCTCAAGGACCGTTTGCAGGTTGAATTTCCAGCAATCCGTGTCACTTCCGGTGAAGTTCAGTCGCTGATCCTCGATCTTTTTGAAAAAGACCTGCTATGCAGCGGCCGCCCGGGGCAGGGAGAAAACATCCTGAAAAAGAAACGGACTCGTTTTCTGTCCGGTTTGCGCCAGTCCCTTCTGAATCCCACTTTTATTCGATTTCCAGGTTGGGATCCAGACCCATTGCTGATCCACATGACTCCATGGTGTGGCTGGATCTTCTCTGTCGCGGGGTTGGTCCTGTGCGTTTCCCTTATTCTTTCATCCTGGTTGTTCGTTTTGATCCGGTTCGATGAAATACGCCGGAGACTGCCGGAATTTCAACAGTTTTTCGGCTGGCCTAATTTGATATTTCTGTGGATCACCATGGCCTTCATGAAAGTCCTGCATGAGTTCGGCCACGGAGTGGCCTGCAAGCATTTTGGCGGAGAATGCCATTCCATGGGGATTGTGATCATGGTTTTCAGCCCAACTTTATATTGTGACGTGACCGACTCATGGATGATGAAAAATAAATGGCATCGAATTCTTATCAGCGCCGGCGGAATGTACGTCGAAATGATCCTCTCCACATTTGCAATCATCCTTTGGTATCATTCAAAGCCAGGGCTGATCCATCATCTTTCATTAAATGTTTTCTTTGTTTCAACCGTCTCGACAATCCTGTTTAACATCAATCCGTTACTACGCTATGATGGATATTATATTCTGTCCGATTTCCTGGAAGTTCCCAACCTCCAGGCCAGGTGCAGCCACACTTTCAATCGGTTTTTTTCATGGTCTGTCCTGGGGAAAGACTATCCGGAAGACCCTTTCACTTCGGCAACGGGGCAGCCCTGGCTGATGCTCTATCTGGCCGCTTCATCACTTTACCGATGGCTGATCGTGTTCTCGGTGGCCATCTTTCTGTACTCCGTGCTGAAACCATACCGTCTGCAAAGCCTGGGATTCATGGCCGCCATTTTCTCGATTCTCACGACTGTCGGAGGAGCGTGCGGAACAATTCTGAAACTGGCCTTTTCCCCGCGCCAAGATCCGATCAGCCGCATGAAACTGCTGACGCTTTTGACATTGCTGATCGGAACGGCATTCGCTTTTCTCTGGCTGCCTGTTCCGTGGTACGAACAGGCAGCCTGTTATGTTGAACCATCGAATATGCAACATGTTTACGCATTGCATTCCGGGACGGTTGTCCAGATAGCTGTACAACCCGGACAGAAGGTCCGTTCTGGAGACTTGCTGATGCAGTTGTCTTCTCCGGAACTGGTCGAGAAGCTGGAAAAATTCCGCGTCGCCATCGAAAGTCAGAACGTGGAGTTGAAATTCATGGCTGAGAGGAAGGACTCTGAAGGAATGTATCTGGCACAACAGAAACTGCATTCGCTCCATCAGCAGAAAAATGAATGCGAGCTCCAGCTGCGGCAACTCAGAATTGAAGCTCCTCTTTCAGGGAGAGTGATCGCTCCTCCGCGAACGGTTTCACCAGGCAATGACGTCCTCCAGGTCCGGCTTCGTCGCTGGTCCGGAACCCCCCTGGTTCCTGGAAATCTGGGAATGACTCTCGAAGCCGGGACTCATGTGTGCAGCATTGCGAAGGAGGCCGGTTTTCGTGCGATCCTTTTTCTGCACCAGCTGGACAGGGGCGATCTTCAGGCTGGCGATCCTGTGCACGTGAAGCTCGATTCACTTCCAGGTCAATTACTGACCGGCAAGGTCATCTCGTTCTCGGAACGTGAAGGGGACGTGATCCCCGCTGCTCTTTCCAACAGGTTTGGCGGTCCACTTCCTGCAACAACGAATTCACATGGCCAGGAAGTGCTCGCAGCCGCCATGTATCAGGCGACAATTGAACTTGATGCATCCTCCGCATCGTTATTGACTGCTGAACGGGGAACCGCGCGCTTTGTCATCGTGAATCGTTCCTTGGCAGATTGGGGCTGGCGTGCCTTTCGGTCTCTTTTTCACTTCCGTCTGTAATACTTAATACTTGCGCAGCAATCTTATTGGGGGGATGGGATTGCTGGGGGCCATTGTTATTTCACTGCGTGAAAGTCGTGCTCGTGACGGACATATTGTTGTTCTCTTGAGGTAGTTATCAAATTGTAATGAAATTCACTGGACTGGATTATCGGCAAGAACTGCCGATCCGTTCCGGCCATGATGGCAAGCAGTTACAAATTAAACGATTCTACAATTTCAGAAGGGGTCTGTTTGCCGAAGAATCAGAACGAATTGGAAGTGGTTTCAATACCATTTGCCGTATTTTACAACCGGGCCAGGCTTACCGTCAAAAACCGGCTCCCGTTCGGTTTCCAGCAGGAAAAGCCGGTTAAGTCGTTTTCGATGACTTCATCTTCCGCAGGCCGAACGCAGTTTCGAAAGTGTCCCGCTTCATTCGGAATCGGGAGATTTTATCACCAGCGAACTGCCGCCATATCTCTTCGGTTGAACGGCGGCATCATCATAAAGCCTCGTTGTTTTTTGGGGCGACTCCTTTTTATGCTATGCCTGATCGTTTGCGTCCCTTTTGCTTCTTGTCGCTCAACACGAGTCCCGGTGCATTATGCGGGGAAATCCCGATCGGCGGAATACATTCAACATGCAACGGAAATTTCGTACCCGGATGGTCCCGATGCCGGCGACCACGACCAGGATTTCGACTTTCGCCCGCATACAATTCGTTCGCTTGACGAAGACGAAATCTGGGAACTGAATCTGGCAACCTGTATCCAGATTTGCCTGAGCCATAGCAATATTATTCGTAATGCCGGTCAGTTTTCGAGCCCTAATGATCCAATCCTGGCAAATCCCGAAAGTGTTTCGTCGGCATTTGACCCGGCAATCCAGTCTTCAGGAGTGCTGTTTGGCCAAAGAGGGGTCGAAGCCGCCCTTTCTGACTTTGACGCCCAGTTCACGACCTCAATTCTCTGGGGGAGAAATGAGCAGGTTCAGAATAACACATTGTCGCTGGGCTTGCCCGCAGGGGATGTGTTAACACAGGAAACGACAGCTTGGAACGCCACCCTGCAGAAACAATTGGCGACGGGAGGATCGGTCTCGATCGGTCATAGCTGGAACTACAACGGCAGCAATATCGGAACTCCTCCATTGCTGTTTCCTTCCGTCTATGAAGGAAATGTCCAGATTCAATTTCGTCAGCCACTTCTGGCGGGTGGCGGAGTTGAATACACTCGGATCGCCGGGCCGGTTTCTGATAATATTCAGGGAGTCAGCGGAGTTTCTCAGGGAGTGATTATCGCGAGAATTAACGAAGATCTGGCCATCGCGGAATTCGAACGCAATGTTCACCAATTGCTGCATGATCTGGAATTGCTTTACTGGCGGCTGCATCTTTCTTACAAGAATTATGCAATTCATGCCGATGCTCGAGACAACGCACTTCAGAGCTGGCGGGTCGTCGATTCACAGGTCCAGGCAAATGGAGGTCCGGGAGGCGCACTCGTGGCTGAACTACAAGAGAATTATCTGATTCGGAATGAGCAGGCGGAAATCGCCCGCGACGAAATCTATGCCGCGGAAGCCCATCTTCGCCTGTTGATGGGAATGCCGGTCAATGACGGGAGAGTGATCCGGCCAAGTGATGAACCGATCACCGCTGAATTCATTCCGGATTGGGGGACAACCCTGGCCAATGCTTATCACTTGCGCCCGGAGATTCGACGCCAGAAATGGAATATCCGCAGCCTCGATCTTCAGCGCAAAGCGGCAGCGAACATGACACTGCCAAGACTGGACTTCGTGTCCGGTTACCAGGTAAACGGCTTCGGCGACAATTTGTTCCATCAAGGCCAGGGCGGAGTCGGCGGACCATATGGGAGTGCTTATCAGAATTTGACGGATGGCAATCAGACCGGATGGAACCTGGGACTTCAATACTCAGTCCCCGTTGGCCGTCGATATGCATTTTCCCAGTTGCGATCCATTGAACTCCGCCTGATGAAAGCACAGGCGCTGCTGGCCGAGCAAGAGACGGAAATCAGCCATGAAATTGCCGAGACGTTCAGAAACCTTGACCGGGGCTATTGCAGCATGCAGACAGCATATAACAGGGTGCTGATCACACATGAACGGGAGAAATTGACGCTGGCGCAATACGAAAACGATCCCTCTGTGCACTCTATCGAAACCGTTTTGCGAGCACATCAGGCATTAACCGATGCTGAGTTAGCGTATGCATCCAGCTTGCAGCAATACAATCTGTCAATTGCTGACTTTCACTATCGGTCCGGATGTATTTTGCGAGAAAATAACATTCAGTTGCAGGAAGGCCCCTGGGCAGTCGAAGCGACGGCCGATGCTCAACAGAATTTTGAAAAACGGCGACATGCCTTACCCACCCAGATGCGCCGAACAGTTCCCCGGCCAGTCGCAACGACCCCCTTGGAGAACAGCAACCAGTGATGTTTCAGGCGGATTGTTTGCGGGAGATGTTGGCGCCGGTTTGGGTTTTCAGCCAGCGATTTCACAAGGTGTCCAGCGGGCGGCTGTCGCACAGGGAGTCGAGAGTGGGAGCGGAGTTGCGGGAAGGCTTCGCCGGTATCATGGCGGAAGAACTTTTCGCTCCGTTTCATGCGGATGTTGATCAGCCTGATTGTCGATTCGATGTGGCTGCTCGTGAGCGGCAGGCCCTGCTGGCGGCACCTTTTCCTGCGAGTCCCCCCAGGTCGCCCCGGCCCGGACGCCCACCGCAAAGTGCGGAATGCACCCCCGGCACTCATGATTTTCGCAACTGGAATTGACAGGATGCTTGAAAACGAAAATGCTTTCACCTGTGAAATTTTTAGTGGAACAGGCAAATCTCGTCATCGCTCCGAAATTCCTGCAATCAGGCGGAGGAGAATTGTTCTTTCCAGAGATCAGCCATTAACACAATGATTGTGAACTGACAAACGAACTCACCTCCGTGTGGGGCTGCATTTCAATGGTTGCAATGCAGGCTGCCCGGCCCTGGCACGAGCGATCGTGTTCTCCTGGCAGAAAACCGGAATTTGTGTGTTCCGAGAGGGACCTCCTGATCATGCCCATCCATCCAACAGCGATTGTCGACTCGCAGGCCCAGATCGACCCCACAGCCACGCTGGGACCATATGTCGTCATTCAGGGAAATGTCACCATTGGAGCCGGATGCCATCTGGCAGCAGGGGTGATTATCTACGGCCCGACCACGATTGGCGCCCGGACACAAGTCCACTCCCATGCCGTTCTGGGAGACATTCCGCAGGATCGGGCGTTCCAGGGAGAAGATTCCTCCGTCTCGATTGGCGAAGACTGCATCATCCGCGAAGGGGCCACCATCCATCGTGGTTCCACTCCCGGATCCGTTACCCGGGTTGGTGATCGCTGCATGATCATGACCAATGCTCATATCGGGCACAACTGCTGCCTGGACGATGAAGTCATCATGATCAGCGGAGTTCTGCTGGGAGGATATGTCCAGGTGGGACGCCGCGCGGTCATCTCCGGAAATGCCGCTGTTCATCAGTTCGTTCGGATCGGCGAGGCCAGCATGATCAGCGGGCTGGGCAAAATCGTCCAGGATATCCCTCCCTTTTTCATGACCGACAAGGAAGGGGCACTCGTCGGGGTGAATCGGGTCGGAATGATTCGTGGCGGCTTTACCAGCAAGGAACGTGATGAAATCAAAGCCGCCTATAAAGTGATCTATCGTTCCGGGCTGGATCGAAGCGAGACAATCCGAACGCTTGAGGAACTCGTCACAACGGAAGCGGGAAAACGGTTGCTGGCGTTTCTGAAAGCGGACTCAAAACGGGGGCTGGCAGCCGCTGCTTATCCTTCTCACACATTGCGCAGCACCGCAGGCACCCGTTCCGCGACGGGAGAATCCGCGGAGTTGGCCTGAAGCACGCCGGCAGAGGGTCAAGGTTTGGCGGAGGGCACGGGGGTTCGCCGGACGATGATTTCCGCGTCGATCCCTCCTCGTTTCAGTCCCAGCTTCCATGTTGGCGATTCGCGGCGGGTCTGCAAGGCGGCCCGGATTTCCTGTGCGGATTTGACCGCCTGATCGTCGACCCGGACGATCACATCTCCGATGCGGACACCATTTCGGTCTGCCAGGCTGTCCGGAAGGACTGCCCGGACAATGGCTCCGGAAATATCTTTCTCAACCCCCACCTCAATCCCTAACCGAACCGGAGGGGGGGAGTCATCCGCCAGTTCCATGTCGAGCTCATCGTCCCAGTCGTCTTCCAGAGAACGCGAATTTCTGCGTTTGATGGTGACTTCATCATTCCCCAGTTTAACGACCATGGCAGCCATCAGTCCGGCAATCTGCCGCATCCCCTTGGCGTTGATCAGGCTGGCAACATCGCTGGGACGATGATACTGCGGGTGAAACCCCGTAAAGAAATGGAGAACGGGAACTCCCTTCTCGAAGAAGGAAGCGTGGTCGCTGGGGCCATATCCTCCGGAACGGAGAGCGAGCTTGAATTGATTTCCCTCCGGGGCCGCAGCGATTCCAGCGGAAATCAATGTTTTCCAGTTCTCGCCCGTTTCGACGCCGTAAATCGTGAGATTCCCGTTTCGCAGGCGGCCGACCATATCCAGATTCAGCATGACCATTGTCTGTGACAAGGGAATCAGGGGATCCTGTACATAACGGCTGCTGCCGATCAGCCCGAGTTCCTCCGCGGAAAAGGTGATGAACAGGACACGATGTTTCAGCGGTTCCGGACGGGCAGCCAGTTGCCGGGCCACTTCCAGCACCACGGACGTCCCTGAGGCGTTGTCGTCAGCGCCATGATGAATTTCATCCGTGGCTTCATTGGCCAACGACCCATAGGAATCCCGCCCCAGATGATCGTAATGGGCTCCCACGATAATGGTCTGTTCAGCAGCAGGCCCTTCTCCTTCCAGGCTGGCAACGACATTTCGCAACTTTCGATTGGGCCGTACCAGTTCCACGCGGCCGCTGAGCGCAAGTTTTGGAATTTCTCTCGATTGTGGTTTGAATTGCAGGTCAATGCGATTCTCCAGCTCGGCCAGATTTTCGCTCAGAGTGTCTTGAAAGAGCTTTTCCACCAGGGCGCGGCGAAGGTGAATCACCGGGATCCCGCCGGGAACGGGGGCCGCCGGCAAATCGGTCTGTAACAGTGCCTCCAGATTGTGTGATTGATCTTCCGTGCCGGGAACTGGTTGTCCCGATTCGGGAACTTCCGCTTCGGCATGATCGGTGCAAAGGATCATGGCTGCCGCGCCATGGGCAACCGCATTCTTTATTTTTGTCTGCAAATATGCATGGGGACTGTTGGCGGTCCCGTTGAAAACGCTCTTTTCGTCATGCCGTTGTGGTTCATGCCGCAGGATAAGAACCGCTTTTCCCTTGGCATCGATCGTTGCGTAGTCATCGTAATTCAGATCATGGGCGGTGATGCCATAGCCCGCAAAAATGATCGGGAACGAGAAATTCCCCTGGCTGCTGGACGACAACGATGAATAATCTTCCCCTTTAACGAGTTTCTGAGGGTTTGACTGGCCGGGAAGCACCAGTTCCGAGGACTGCACGATGCCCCGTTGTGTGCTGGAGAACAGACGAAATTCATGAAAAGGACCACCATACCAGTCGGTCACAAGTCCCGATTTTCGAAATGACTCCGCGATGTATTCGGAAGCCAGCACCAGCCCTTTCGTCCGCACTCCGCGTCCTTCCAGTTCGTCGGAAGCAAGATACGAAACATCTTCGTAGAGGCGTTTCTCGATTGCTTCGTCGCTCTGGTCCAGAACGATGGGAACATGCCTGGCATGTTTGACCCGTTTCTCCGTCTCCAGTTTCTTTGGGGAGGAATTTTTTTCGACCGGTTTGGATGTGGAAGGGTCGGCTGTGGTCGTGGTGACTTTGGCCGGGGAAGTTCCGTCACCGGCGAAGCTGATGGTCCTTTCCATGGGCATCAATCCGCTGATGCAGGCCAGCATGAGTACCGTTGCCTGAGATCTTGCTGAAAGTCCGTGGCCCGGGCTGTTCGTTGTCATCTGAAGAGATCCTGATGAAATTTCGGACAAGTGCAGCAAAATATGCGTTCTGTCAATTGGACGGGGATCAATGAGGAATCTGCTGCACGACAGCGGCGGGGGATGTCCGCGAAGGGAAGCGAACCGAGTTCCACCAGGGAGATGTCAGCAGGACACCCCAGGTCGCCACCGCCACCGGCCCGGCAAAGGTCATCAGACGCCGGCCTGTTTTCGAAGTCGTCCCCACAATCGCTCCCTTTGACGTTCCCGATGAAGCAGAAGAAGAGTTCCCATGACGCACGACCGAAGAGAGTCGGCGAAACAGCATGACCGCAACGATGATGACGAGTGTTGACAGCAGCACCCAAATTGTCATCCAGCCTCCCAGCCAGACTCCCAGTGCTCCCATCAGCTTCACATCGCCTCCCCCGCCGCTGCCCACGAACCACAGGACAAACAGGATCCCAAAACCGATGGCGAATCCAGCCAGCCCATTTCCCAGGTGTTGCCACCCCTCCATGCAGGAAAGCGCAAACTGATAAATCCATCCCGCAATGAACATCGGAAATGTCAGCCGGTTCGGAATCCGTTTTTCACGCACGTCCCAATAGGCGGCCGCACAAACAAACGTGCCGGCAATCGCCAGAAGCGTGATGAAGTTGATCTGATCGAAAAGCATTGCGGGGATGACTCCGTGAGAGGAAGTTCCATGAATTGGAAATCGCCGCTGACAAATGCAAACGCCATACCGCGTCACAGCCTGTTTCCACTGGATTCATTTTGCCTCAAATCGGAATTTTCGAAGGATTCCGGTGCCGGCGCATCTAAAACTTAGCGCCTCCTAGCAAAATGTTTCACAATGGAAACACGCCCTTCTATTCTTTGCAATCTGCGTAATTGACACAACTGTCGTAAGATTTCTAAGATTACTCTTAGTCGAACGGAGGCCAGCAAACTCATTTCCAGTGGAGCCGCTGATGCCTCAAGCTCGTAATAACCCAGAAAAACAGCGAATAAAATCAGTGAAACCCGCCTGACACCCTCTTCGCCGTATCCTTGAATCTCCCCGGAAACAGTCCTCTCACAGGACTCATGCGCTTCACCGCAACCGGGAGGTTACAACCTTGTCAACCGGAAGAAACTGATCTTTTGTTTTCTTTGGATTAAAACTTGCGAGGAGTCATTCCCCACCCGAAGGACCGCCCAGGGCAGTCCCCGGGACAGACTTTCGACGCCGGGCTGCTCTGGAGAGCAGAGACCGGAGACGTTGGCGGTATGGAACGGCCACGTTCGAATTCTGAATTGAATTTCACTCGCTGCATTCTCCTCAAGAACGCGCGGCAATCCTCCCGAATGACGGGTCCAGTTGGAATCGTTGATGCTTCCATCAGGATAGGCGGAGTATGAAAAACATGTTGGAGCGGGCCCTGGTCTTTGTCAGAGACATCGAACTTTTCGAATCTCTTCAGCGAAAATATCTTGCCCCTTCTGGAGTTCAGGCTGAGTTTTCCGGAACGGCGGAATCCGCATTGGGCAAACTGGCGTCGATGAAAGTCCCGACGCTGATCCTCGATTGCCGCCCGGAGTATTGTGATGCGGAGACGTTGCTGCTGATGCAGCGGGTCGTAACGCAGTTACCGGCCGTGAACCTGGTTTGCGTGGGAGATGGAACCTATCCACTTCCGCTCGCGGAATATCTGGATCTGCTTTCGCTGGAATACATCCAGCTGAATGAACGGAACGAACTGGCACTTTCGGAAGAGGGGCTCAGCCGCGTGCTTTCCGCCAATCGGGCGCGGCCAATTCCAATGCGGCGACGGATCGAAGCGGAAGGAATCACCTTCAGCACTTATTCGCCCGATCTGTTTCCGGTGATGGATGATCTGATGCGTGTCGCCCATCGGAACGTGACCCTGTTGCTGGTGGGAGAGACCGGGACGGGCAAAACAACGCTGGCCCGTTTTATCCACAACTGCTCCGATCGCCGGGATAAGCCGTTTCAGCACCTGGCCTGCGGAGCCCTGCCGGGCGACCTCATCGAAAGCGAACTCTTCGGCCATACCCGGGGCGCATTTACCGGTGCCGAACGGCATAAGATTGGCCGGTTTCAGGCTGCGGGACAGGGAACGCTGCTTCTGGATGAAATTGATGTTCTGGATCTGAAACAACAGTCTAAATTGCTGAAAGTGATCGAGACCGGCGAGTATGAGCTGGTGGGATCGACGGAATCGCGGCAGGCGGAAGCCCGGCTGATCGTTGCTTCCAATGTGAATCTGGAAGACCTGGCCGAAGAAGGTCGTTTCCGCACCGACCTGTACTATCGGTTGAACGTGCTGGAGTTCCGTCTGCCGGCACTCCGAGACCGTCCTTTGGACATCACTCCGCTGGCCCTCGACATCATTGAAGACTGCTGCCGGACCCATGATATTGAAGTGGACCGTATTCAGGTCGATTTTTTGCAGGCCCTCAAACGCTATCGCTGGCCGGGGAACCTGCGCGAACTCAAAAACCACCTTCGCCGCGCGGTGCTGTTCTGTGAAAACGGCATTCTCACCGTGAATGACATTGCCCCCAAAGTGTTGCAGGCGCAATTTACCGATCCGGGAAATGACGACGTGGCCTGCTCACGCCGCAGTTGGACGCTCGCGGATCGCGTGGCTCTGAATGAACGGGATCTGTTGGAACAGGCTCTTAAGGAAAATGGACAGAACCGAACCCGAACCGCGAAAGCTCTGGGGTTGAGCCGGGTGGGTCTGTACAAAAAACTTCGCCGTCTGGGCCTGATGACCGACTCCAAACCGACCTGCCTTCCCTCCAAGATGGAATGAGAAGACGGGGGGAATCTGAATAAGGGTGATGAGGACCGGAAACACCATCACTCCACCCCCAATCTCTGTCTCCCCCCGTTCTCCGTTCTCCGTTCTCCGGAAATGCCGGCGGTATTTTACTGGCTGGCCTGATCAAGCAAGGCCATTTCTTCAGCAGCCAGTTTTGTTTGCGTTGCTTGAATCAGATCTCCCAATTGATTAAGGCTGGTGGCGCTGGCAATGGGAGCCGTCACGGTCGGTTGCTGGATGAGCCAGGCCAGGGCAATGACCGCCGGGACAGTCTGATGATGGCTGGCAACGGCATCCAGGGCCGCCAGAATGCGAAGCCCCCGTTCGTTCAGGTATTTCTTTCCAATGGAACCGCCCCGTGGACTCTGCCCCAGATCGTCGGGAGAACGGTATTTCCCCGTCAAGAATCCAGCGGCCAGCGAATAATACCCGATCACTCCCAGTTGATGTTCCCGGCAGACTGGTTCCAGCGTCGTCTCAAAATCGTGGCGGTCGTACAGATTATATTCCGGTTGCAGGCTCACATAAGTCGGCAGGCCGCCGCTGGCACTGACCTGCATGGCCTCCTGCAAGCGGGCGGCATTGTAATTGGAAGCGCCAATCGCCCGGATTTTCCCCTGTTTTAATAAGGTGTCATAAGCAGACAGGGTTTCTTCCAGCGGGGTTTCCGGATCATCCTGATGCGACTGATACAGGTCGATGACGTCGGTCTGAAGCCGGTGAAGCGATTCCTCCACGGCACGAAGAATGTAGTCCCGTTTCAGTCCTTTCGAACCATCTCCCATCGGCATTCCGACTTTCGTGGCCAGAACGACTTTGTCGCGTTTCCCGGAGGATTTGAACCATTTTCCGAGGATCCGTTCGGATTCGCCCCCCTGATGTCCTGGGACCCAGGCGGAGTACATATTGGCGGTATCGATCAGATTGCCGCCCGCCTCGACAAAGGCGTCCAGAACCTGAAAAGAGCCTGGTTCATCCAGGGTCCATCCAAAAACGTTGCCCCCCAGCGCCAGCGGTGCGACAGTGATTCCGGATTTTCCCAGCGGCCGTTTGTCCATGATGATTCTCCTGTCCAGCAATGTTCGAATTCAACTTCTGTTGATCATGCGATTGTGGCAGACAACGACCGCCTGTCCACTCCAGTCTACAACGGGAACCCCTGGAACACTTGACGTATGGGTCTGTATCGCGATTCAATACGCATCCACCCGGTGCGAACGGGAAGCCTCCAGGAAGATTTCACTTGAAGAAGAGTCGTCTTCAAGAAGGGGCGTTTTCCCCAGCATCACGCCAGTGGCCGAAATATTCCATGAATGCGATGATTCATTTCAAAATGGAATGAATCATCGGGTGGAAGTAAAGACCTTCCTGAAAATCCAGCCTTTTCGCTGTGGAGAGGTTTGACGATCCTGAAACAGGGCCGTTGAATTTCATGCATGGCGACTCTGAGTAAGATACGAGTTGTTGCCGGTCCCGACCGGCGGTCGTTTGACAGGAGTGAAGCATATGATTGAACGTACGCCGTCGGCGGCGATGATCGAAGCTCAAGGGCTCAGCAAGTTCTATGGGCCCTTTATCGCCACTAAAGACGTTACGTTTTCGGTTCCCGCGCAGCAGGTGGCCGCGTTTCTAGGCCCCAACGGAGCCGGAAAATCGACCACGATGAAACTGCTCACCGGGTTTCTGTCTCCCAGCGAAGGGACAGCCCGGATCGGTGGATTCGACATGTCGCTGGACCGGATCGAAGCCAGCCGGCTGATCGGGTATCTTCCGGAAAATGGCCCGTTGTACAATGAAATGTCTCCCCAGAGCCTGTTGAAATATCTGGGACAGGCACGCGGCATGAAGCCGGGACAACTCAAAAACCGGCTGGATTACGTCGCCGGAAAATGTTCCCTGGAAGATGTCTGGGGAAAACAGATCGGGAAACTTTCCCGGGGATATCGTCAACGGGTCGGAATGGCGCATGCCTTGTTGCATGACCCCCAGGTCCTCATTCTGGACGAACCGACCAGCGGACTGGACCCGAATCAGACATATCAGGTCCGCGAACTGATCCGCGAACTCGGCAAAACAAAGACGATTCTTCTGTCGACCCATATTCTTTCGGAAGTGGAAGCCGTTTGCAGCCATGTGATCTTGATCAATCGCGGTCGCGTGGTGCTGGATGGCTCCGTCGCGGACATGAAGGCCGATGGCGCCGATCTGGACAGCCGTTTCCGGCAGTTGACGGGGCAGCACGGCTCCTGACAGGGATCATGCTGTTCACAAGGTTCTTGTGCTGCTGGCTGGTTTCAGCAGCGTCTCTTCTTCGAAACACAGATTGAACATTTAAAGAACTCACAATGCGAAGTCACGTGGTACTGGCTGTGTTCAAGCGGAATGTCGCGAGCTATTTCTCCGGCATGTTGGGCTACCTGTTTATTGTGGTCTTTGTCGTAGCGGGAGCATTCCTGGCTTTCAATGACCAGTTTTTCGCCAACAATCTGGCGAATCTGGACCAGTTGAATGCGAGGTTTCCGCTGCTGCTGCTGTTCATTGTTCCCGCCATTACAATGACCGCCTGGGCCGATGAACGAAAACTGGGAACAGACGAACTCCTCTTCACGCTTCCCGCCAGCGATTTCGAAGTGCTGCTCGGCAAGTATCTGGCGGTTCTGGCGGTGTATACCGTCGCCCTCGTGTTTTCCCTGACCCATGCCCTGGTTCTGGCCTGGCTAGGACATCCGGACTGGGGACTGATCGCGACAACATATTTCGGCTATTGGCTGGCAGGAGCCGCATTGCTTTCCGCTGGGATGTTCGCCAGCGTGCTCACCAGCAGCGCCACCGTGGCGTTTGTGCTGGGAGCCGCCATCTGCGCGATTCCGGTCTTTATCGATCAGATTCCCGGAATTCAGGGATTCTTAAAAGATCGGCTCGGAATCCAGGATCCGCTGAGCGTTGCCGGTCATCTGCAAGGCTTCACCGCAGGCAAAGTGACCTACAGCGGAATCTTTTATTTTGTCGGCCTGGCGGCATTCTTCCTCTATCTGAATGCGGTGATGATCGCCCGCCGGCACTGGGCGGGAGGAAAGAACTCCGGCAGCATGACCGGACAATATCTGGCCCGGGTCTGTTGCCTGGCGATCGCGCTGGTCTGCCTCACCTACTCGCTGGCGATTGCCGGAGGAAGTATCGATTCCACTTCGGAGCATCTCCATACGCTCTCGCCCACCACAATCGACATTCTCAAGAAAATTCCCAAAGATCGGCCGGTCACCATTCAGGCGTTCGTCTCGACCGATGTCCCGCAGGCTTATGTCCCGATCCGTAAAGACCTGCTGAATAAGCTCAACGAATATGACAAACGCGGCGGCAAGAACGTCCAGGTGCGGATTGTCGATGTGGAACCATTCAGCCATGCCGCGGAGCAGGCCGAGGCACTGGGGATCCAGCCCCGTCCCATCCAGAGTGAAGAAGGGGGGCGGCTCTCGCAGAACGATGTCTATCTCGGCGTGGTGATGACCAGCGGCTTCGATACGGTCATGATCCCCTTTTTCGATCGCGGAACTCCCATCGAATACGAACTGACCCGTTCCGTCGGCACAGTCGCCAACGAAAAACGAAGCGTTGTCGGAATCCTGACGACGGACGTCAAAGCCAATGGTGGCATGGACATGCATACCTTCCGCCAGTTACCGGAATGGCAGATTGTCCAGGAACTTAAAAAACAGTATGACGTGAAAGAGGTCGATCCCAATTCGCCGATCACCGCCGAAATGGACGTGCTGATCGCCATTCTGCCTTCCTCCCTCACGCAGCCGCAGATGCAGAATCTGGTGAACTACGTGGAAGCCGGAAAACCAATCCTGATTTTTGACGATCCCGCTCCGGTCTGGGGACCGAACAACATGTCGTCCGGAATCTCCTGGGCGCCACTGGAGCCCAAACCCAATCCCCAGGGAGGGATGATGGGCATGATGGGCATGCAGCAGAACCAGGGAGAACCAAAAGCGGACGGCGGTGAAGCCACCTCGTTGACCCGGGCTCTGGGAATTAAGTGGAACGTCCGAAAAAGCCTGTTCGACACCTTCAATCCCCATCCCCGATTCGCGGACACGTATCCTCCGGAGTTGATGTTCCTGGATGGAAATGAGTGCGTGAACAATGCCTCCGCCATGACATCGGGCTTGCAGGAACTGATCACCTTCGCCCCCGGTTATATCGCGGAACGGGATGCGGACGTCGATGTGACATGGCTGCTGAAATCCCGCAAGGGGAGTACCGGCACCAATGACTGGAGCAAAATTACCCAGGCCGGATTCCTGGGGGGACGGAATTACAACTTCGAAGTTCCTCACCGGTTGGAAAACCAGGCGTACTTCATCGCCGCCCACATCAAGGGGAAGGACGAAAAGAAAAAAGTGAACGCGATCTTCGTCGCGGACGTTGATCTGGTGCATGACATCATGTTCCAGGTCTGGCAGCAGCAACTGCTGGACTTCAAGATCGACAATGTCCTCTTCGTGTTGAACTGCGTCGATACCCTGGCGGGGGATGAACGGTTTATCGATCTCCGCAAACGACGGGCACAGCATCGCACGCTGACAGAACTGGAAAAACGCAAGAAAACGTTTGAAGTCCGCCGGACCGAGGAAATCACCAAAGCAGACGAAGCCGCCGAGAAAGAACTCTCCGCAGCCAAGGAACGTCTCACCAAGGTGATTCAGGATCTGCGGAAAGACCTCGAAAATGGAAACGTGGACGCCCAGACCCTGCAAATTCGTTTGCAGACCGCCACGGAAGCGGAAAATCGCAAACTCTCGCAACGGGAAAAAGAGATTGAACGGGAAAAGAACGAAACCGTTCGAAAAGTGAAAACGGATACCGAACAGGACATCCGCCGGATCGAACGGGGAATTTGGCGATGGGCGGTGTTCATCCCCCCCTTGCCGGCCATTATCCTGGGGATCGCTGTGGTGATCTCCCGCGTGGTGGATGAGCGCAAAGGAATTTCATCGGATCGCCTCCGAGAATAACCCGCGCCCGTCAATTTCCGTTCATGTCTCCCGACAATTGCCTGACCAACAGTAACCATTCGGATGAATCCAACACATGCCCGGTAACGGCGGACGGTTTGACAGGGAACCCTCCGAAGACCACGCCGTGAGACGGCGCTATCCTGACTGTTTTCCTCCGCGCGGCCGGTCCTCCGTCCCCCCGGAGGATTCCGATGGAACGAATACTATGAATCAAACTGCTAAAACACTGATCTTTGTGGGAGTGGCCGCGGCCAGCGTGGCCGTTGCCGCGGGAACGTATTACTCGAATCGGCCCGCGGATATTGCGGACTTCTCCGACGTGGGAGACAAGTTCTATCCCAAATTTGAAGATCCCGCCCAGGCAACCGCGCTCCGGGTGGCCGCCTACAACGAATCCACCGGAAAAACGGAAGTCTTCAAAGTCGAAAACAAAGAGGGCCTGTGGCAGATCCCTTCTCATCACAATTATCCCGCCGATGGCAAGGATCGACTGGGGAAGACCGCCGCTTCCATGATCGGCGTGGTTCGTCAGGCATTGGTGGAACGAAGTAAAACCGCCCAGCGGCGGTTTGAGGTTCTCGATCCGCTCGATACGGATGTTTCCGGAACAGAAGGCCGGGGCGACCGGATCACCCTGTACAAGGGAGATGACATTCTCGTCGATTTCATCGTTGGGAAGAAAGTCGAAAACTCGTCGAACCTGTATTACGTCCGCCGGGCCGATGAAGAACGGATTTACACCGCCGACCTGGGGAACTTGCAAGTCTCCACCAAATTCGCCGACTGGATTGAAAAAGACATCCTGCAGGTCCAATCCGCCGATGTGCGGGAACTGCTCATCAGCCGGTACTATGTCGATGAAGCCCAGGGGAAAGTCGTTCAGGAAGGGCAGATCGAACTCAAACGCGGCACCGGAAACGATCCGTGGAATCTCAAGGACCTGAAACCCGAAACGGAAAAGCTGAAACTGGCGGAAGTCAATTCCCTGCTCACATCGCTGGAAGAACTCAAAATTGTGGGAGTCCGCCGCAAGCCGGAAGCACTCATCGCCGGTCTGAAATCGGAAGAGGGCAAAATTTCCATCGATCCGTTCATCGCCCGCGACCTCCAGCAAAAGGGAGTCTTCATCAGCAAAGGGGGCGAATTCATCTATAACGAAGGAAAAGTGAACGTCGGCACAGACCAAGGTGTGCTCTATGAACTCGGTTTCGGAGAAGAGTTCTCCGGCTCCGATCTCGATATCGAAATCGGCGGGGAGAAATCCGCAGCTGCGGAAGCAAAAACGCTGGAAAAAGAGACTGCCGACGAAAAATCCCCTGCGGATAAAGCGGACAAAAAAGAGAGCGACGAAAAATCTCCCCAGGCCAACAAGAAAAAACAGGATTCGTCCGCAACGGATGACAAGAAAGATGACAACGAAGACGCGAAACCCGGCGAAAAAAAGAGCCGTTATCTGTTTGTGACAGTCTATTTCGACAAATCCTTGCTGGGACCGGCCCCCGCCGCGCCAACAGCTCCGGAAAAACCGAAACCGGCTGTCGATCAGAAGGCCGGCGACAAGAAAGAGACCGCTGCCAAAGATGCGGGCAAGACGCCTGAAGAAAAGAAGACGGACGAGAAAACGGATTCCGCGGATGCCGACAAGAAATCGGACGCCAACAAGTCCGATCCGCAGAAAGCCTATGAAGACGCACTGAAGGAATATGAGCTTCAGAAAGAAGTGTACGAAGCAAAAAAGAAAGACTACGCGGAGAAAATCAAAGCGGGTGAAAAACGGGTGGCGGAACTCAACGCCCGGTTTGCCGACTGGTACTATGTCATCTCCGAAGATGTCTTTGACAAACTGAAACTCAAACGGGAAGCACTGGTCGAACCCGCCACCCCGGAGAAGAACGATGCTGCCGCGGACGCCGATCAGAAACCCGAAGCCGGCATGAAACCCGGCGCTGAAAAAACCAGCACGGATAAGACTGAGGCTCCAAAATCTGATGACGGAAAACCGATGGAGACGCCCGCTCCCAAAGCAGCCGCTCCATCGGCCAGCGCAACAGGTGACAAACCAGGTGCGGCGGACAAACCCGCCCAGACCGAAAAGCCCGCCGGGAAACCGGAAGAGAAAGCAGACGCTCCCCCTTCAGCTTCGAAGCAATCCAAGGCCGATCAGGAGAAGGCTCCTCCCCCTGCGGAATCGAAGCCATCCGAAAAACCCGCGAACTCCGTCGAAACTCCGGAAAAGAATCCATCTGATTCGGAAGAGAAGCCCGAATCAAAATAAGATCTTGAGTTTGCTGAGAAGGCCGCCTACGATAACACCATGAAGTTTTCCTTCCATCTCTGTCTGGCACTGATGCTTCTCGGCGGAAATCTGCCGAGCAGTGCGGGAATGGTTTGGGGAACTGGCTGTTCAACCTCGGACACCTGCCCTGAAAATGGATGGGTAAGTTCATCGGCGGACCATGCGTCCACAACCCAGGCATGTTGTGAGATGGCCTGTTGCCAGGATCAACCGGCCATCTCACTGAAAACGTGCTGCCAGAAAGTGGTGGAGAAGCCCGAGACGAACAACTCGGCAGATGAATCTTCTCCCGTTCCGTCAACCTCGGATCGGAATCAGAACTGTCCCTGTTGCCCGGGAAATTGTTGTCTGGCGAATTCCGGTCCTATCTTTTGTGTGACGCCCTCTCCAACGATTACGACTCCGGAATCTGTCGGTTTATTGTTGTTGACCTCTGACGGGCTGGACTCGCGCCGAGATGAGCCCGCGCTTCCTCCTCCACGAATTCTGTCCCTCGTTGTTTGATTTTTTCACACGAGGAGTGTGGACAGGCGCGACTGGAACAGCTTTGGTTCCTGGAAAGATTCCCAGAGGAATCTTTGCCTTGTCTGCTGCTGAGGACCGCTCATAAAAGTTTGCCTGTATCCGCGCGCGGAAAAGGGATTGTCATCGTTTGACCGGCTTTGTTCGCGGCTCTTCAGAATTCAGAATTCCATTTCATATTTGGGAGAAAAATGATGTCGACACGATTTTTTGCTGTCGGAGCAGTGTTTGTCTGTCTGCTGGCAGTGGCTTTTCTGGGGAGCGTGACGCAGGCGAGCCATCAGGATTCGCCCGCGCTATCCACAGCGTCTTGCTGTCCGGATGGTCCTTGTTGTCCGAACGGTCCTTGTTGCGAAACCGGAGCTCCCTGTTGTGCTCCTGCCAGCCATTCGGCAGGCTTTCCGCAGGTTGCAGCCGTGAAGGCTCACTGGGCGAAGCTCAACAGTAAGACTGCGGATTGCTGTGCCGCCCAGGCAGAGTGTTGTGCAAAACAGGCCGATTGTTGCGCTCCAGGTGCGGAATGCTGCGTGGCTCAACTTCCGTGCTGTGCGGGAAATGCCTGTTGCAACCGTTGACGGTGCGGAGCGTTTGCTTCGCTGACGTTCGCACTGTGAGTGTTTCCAATGAAGGATCTGCTCACTCCGCGTAGCGGAATGCGACCGATGAAAAGTGAATCCGCTCGCACCTGAGGAACGGATCGAAAGACCGGGTGATGGACATCTCCTTCACCCGGTCACTTCATTTCAGCAGGCTTCCATTCGCGAAAGATTGCTTTTTCATCAAAACAGCCACAGGTCCATGGCGCCCACAACGAGCAGCCCAAGGCTGATGATCGAATTGACGTTGAAGAAGGCTGTGTTCACCCGTGTTAAATCATCGGGCCGGACAAGCCAATGTTCGTAGGCCAGCAATAAAGCGACCGCAATGGCGGCAACCAGGAACAACGGCCCCAGATCAGCAGCTTTCCAGAAGGCAAACAGACAGAGCACAGTCAAAAGATGGCTGGCCATGGCAAGTCGCAACGCGAAATGAATTCCCCATCGGGCGGGAAGGGAATGCAACTTCTGCTCCCGGTCGAAGTCAACGTCCTGCGTGGCGTACAGGATGTCAAATCCCCCCACCCAGAAAAAAATGACCCCCGCCAGCCAGGCCGATGCCGGACTGATTGTTCCGGTTAATGCCAGACAGGTCGCCATGGGAGAGAGCATCAGGGCGGCGCTCAGCCAGTAATGGCAGAAAGCGGTCCAGCGTTTGGCATAGGAATACCCCAGTAGAAACACGATCACCGGAACCGAAAGCCGCAACGGCCATGGATTGGGCAGAAACAGAAGTGTCGAAAAGAGAAACAGGGCGACACATATCAGCGTGAACGCAGCCACAAACGGGACCGACAGAATCCCTGCGGGAAGATGCCTCCCCGCGGTCCGAGGATTCCGGGCATCATAATGGCGATCCACCAGACGATTGAACGCCATGGCAGCCGCACGGGCAAACACCATGCACAGCAGAATGCCCAGCAGTTGCCGGGGATAAAACGGGGTTTCCCGCCAGGCGAGCAAGGCCGCCAACAATGCAAACGGCAGCGCGAACACGGTATGGCTGAAACGGATCAGCCCCAGAAGATCGGCAAATTTCTGGCCGAAGGTTCGCGGGAAAGTCGTTGTGGCGGTCATGAAATCACGTTGCAAAATACAGGAACAGATTCTGGCGGGTCCAGCAAAAGAGTTCAGAACAACCAGTGGAAACCGCTTCAACTTTTCGTATCTGGCGATTGCCGGGAGTCGGACGGCTGCCGTCGCTGGATGAAATAAACCCAGTTGCCAGCGATGATCAGTGCGATCATCAGCAGGTGGGCAACCATCTGCGGCCCCATCCGGCGATTGGCTTCCAGATATTTCTTGTTCACCGCCGTTGTGCCATACCTGGCATTGACGATGGCTTCATATTCCGCGGCCCCCTTGATGGCGCCCAGCATCCCGATGAGCTGGCGGGGAACATATGGATAGAACATGGGCGCCTGCACACCGGTGACTCCCGCCACCAGGCGAATCTTGTCCGGATAAGGAGTGGCGGCATACTGGACCCATTCCTTGGTTCCCGGATAGGCCCCACTCACATTGACGATCAACTTCATGTCCTGAAGGTTGGCCACGTTTTTGCACATCGGGATCTGGTCAATATTCGTGCCACGGGCGTCTGTCGTGTACAGCCCCCGCAGGTTCGTCACGATCACCTTAATCACTCCCTCGTAGCCTGATTTGTATCCCAGGTTCACATAATCTTCGCCATATTTCAGATCGGGAAAATCCGTCCGGATCACGGTGTCGATGGACTTTTCGATCATCTGCGGGCCGACCGGCACCAGCGTCAGGAAATACATTTTCAGTTTCTTTTCACAGCAATGCCGGGTGAAGGCGGTCGCCATGGGCCCCAGTTCCCCTTCCGTGGAAGGATCGAAATCCCAGGCCATCAGAACTTTTGAGCCGGGGGGAAGCGATTCAATCGCATCGAAAACATCCCGAGTCATGGTCGTCGGCGATTCCGGAAAGGTGATCCCGAAAAGAATCGGCACCGCCACCGACAGGGCCATGAGCAGAAAGACCCACCGCCGGTCCAGATTTTTCAGCGTCTCATACATGGGGACGATCAGTTATCGAACGGGATTCCCGGAATCCGGCTCACAGAAATCGGGCCAGAAACACGTTATTTGAAGAGCTTCCCGAAATCGGGGCCGGACTTCAATCCCAGGTGTTCATATCCTTTCTGGGTGACGATCCGCCCTCGGGGAGTCCGCTGAACCAGTCCGGAACGGAGCAGAAATGGTTCGATATCATCCTCCAGGGTATCGGGCGGAATGGACATGCTGTGGGCAATGGCCGTCAGTCCAGCCGGGCCGCCGCTGAAGATATCGATGACTGTCTGCAAATATCGGCGGTCCTGTTTTTCCAGTCCGAGCAGGTCGATTTCCAGGACTTTCAGAGCATAGTCCGCAATTTCCGTGGTGATTTCACCATCAGGATGCCGCAATGTGGCAAAATCCCGGGTCCGCCGGAGGATATTATTCGCTTTCCGAGGGGTTCCCTGGCTGCGGCGGGCGATTTCACGGGCAGCTTCCGTGGTGATCGTCGTTTTCAGTTTCCGGGCATTTCGCTGAACAATTTCCACAAGATCGTCCAGCTCATAGAAGTCAAGATGCTCCCGGTACACGAAGCGATCCCGCATCGGGGCCGTCAGCAACCCGGCGCGCGTGGTTGCTCCAATCACCGTGAACGGTTTCAGCTGCATATTGATTGTACGGGCATTCAGTCCTTCTCCCAGCGCGATGTCGATTCGAAAATCTTCCATGGCGGGATACAAAAACTCCTCGACAGCGGGCCGCAGGCGATGGATTTCATCAATGAACAAAACGGAACCGTGCGCGGCATTCGTCAGATAGGGAAGCAGATCTTTGGGAGCATCGAGTACCGGTCCTGCCGCAATCTGGCACTCCACGCCCAGTTCCCGGGGAATCACGGTGGCAAGCGTCGTTTTGCCGATTCCCGGAGGACCGTCCAGCAGCAGATGCCCGAGCACGTCGTTGCGTTTGCGAGTTGCGTCCAGAATCACTTTCAGCCGGTCCACGACTTGCCGCTGGCCAATGACATCGTTGAGTTGCTGCGGCCGGAGCTGTTCATCCAGGTCCCGGTCTTCCGTGTTGAACGCTGGCAGGGAATTTGTTCCCGGCATCAGGTCCTCCGGCAGATCCTCGAACGAATCCTCGTTCCCGTCCTGAAAAACCCGTTTTCGGGCCATCCCTGTATCCTCTCTCCGCTTTTGTTCGAGGGCGAAAGTTATTAAGAGCCGCGACCAAAACCTCTTGGTTGCTGGAAATTTTCCTGTCGCGAGCGGAACGTTTCCTGTTTTGTCAGGGGTCTCAGTGAAAATCCCTGTTTGCTGTATGGCGTGCGGAATTGGGTATATCAAAATACTGTTCTTCCGTCCATCTGCAAAATTTCGGCAGATTCTGCAACTTCTGCCGCTTGGGGTCCGGATGTCGGCAGAATCGGGTGAAAACTTGAACTCCTCTTGCCTGTATTTTTGAAGAAGGGTAGTTTTGCCGCTGCCTGTCCCGAATCGAAGTCCTTTTCCGGGCTTTTCCCCCCATTCCCGCCTCCTCAGATTTCCTCAACAGGGGACACCGACATCTCTGCCGGGTCTACTCCGAGTTCAATCATGAAGTCCAACTCCGAATCTCGCAACATGCTGACTCCCTTCGCCTGGCGCCTGTATCGCGTTGGCCTGGCGACCGGCGGGCTGGCCTGGATCTGCATTGCCTCCACCTTGTGCGGGTGCAGCGGAGCCAATGGCTGGGTCAAGAATCAGTCTGGGCGGGGATATTATCACCGTGGGAATTATGCTGCCGCCCGGGCCGAATTTGAACGGGCTCTGCTGGATAATCCCTATCGGGCCACATATGCCTACAATGTCGGCAAAGCAATGGAAAAAGAAGGGGATGTCGCCGGTGCGGAACAGATGTATCAGCACGCCCTGACCCTCGATCCGAGTCATCAACCCGCCTATCGCGGCATGGCGGAACTGCTGGCTGCACAAGGCCGTCAGGATGAAGCGACCGAATTGCTGACCGCCTGGGCTCAGACTCAGCCCTATTCCGCAGCCTCGCACGTGGAACTGGCGCAGCTGTATCGCAAGAGCGGAAACGTCGCGGCTGCGGAACAGGAAGTCAACACCGCACTGCAAATCCGTCCTCGATATCGCCAGGCATTGAACGAACGGACCCGGATTAACCGACTGACGGGACGGACGGCGCGGGGAGGGGCCTATTCCGAACTGGCGCTCACTTCGCGGATGGCTCCGCCGGCAATGACGCCCGGGGCAGTCGCCTTTTCGCCTCAGAATTCCGCGGCACTCAACATGGCGGCCAATATGCCGAAGAATGATCCCACCCTCGCAGCGGGAGCCATTCAGGCAGCCTATTCTCATCCGCAGTTCAGCGCCGCTCCCGCTCCGATGGTGTCCGCTGCCCCGCAGATGTATCAGGTCAATCGTCCTGCCGGACCGGAGAGCATGGCTTCCGGATGGACTCCCGTGGAGCATGGAGCAATGGCTTCCGCAGCAACGTCTCCTCATTCCCCGGCTGCCAGTCCCATGCCGATGAATCCCGCGATGATCTCTTCTCCGGGAGTGCCCGTTCAGGGAATGTCGACTCAAGGAATTCCTGCTCAGGGAATGATGATGGTCCCTGCACAGATGTCCGCGGTTCCCACATCCGGACTGATGCCGATGGGGACATCACAGCCCATGCCGACACCGATGTCGATGCCCCCTCAAATGTCGATGCCAATGTCCACGCAAATGCAGGCAACAGTCCCGCAATCGATTCCAGTTCCCACTCCCGTTCAACAGCCGGTTGAACTGGGGCAGCCGGTCCCGGTCACGCAAGCGATCCCCGGGGAAATGAATCCGGGGAACCTCCCAGGTCCCAGTGATGCCCCGCTGTTCTCATCCACCGGGGCGCCAATGGTGAGTGCCGCACCGACCGTACAGGCCTTCTGACACGATCAAAACATCCAGCAGAGTCCGCTGTGTTTGCGCCATGTCCTTCCCATGGCACATTCTTATCAACTCAAGAAATCTCTTTGATAAAGAGAGCCTCGACGCACGGAAACAGAACCAGAAGCCTTCTCTCTTCATTGACTGATAGACAGGTGAATTCATGAACTGGCTGGGCTTGACCGCGATGACGCTCGTGCTGCCGTGGGTCTGGGGTGAGATTTCGTATTGGTGTCTTTCCTGGTTATGGCCCCGAAAAGGAGAGCGAAAACACCCTCCATCTCCGCCAACATCAGCGACGAACAGTTCTCCCGATTTTCAGATTTGAACGCGAATGTCTCCGGATCTTTATGAATTTCTGCGTCTGGCCCCGATCGGTTTCGCGATTGGAGCATTCGGAACGCTGGTAGGGGCGGGTGGGGGATCGCTGCTGGTTCCCGTTCTGTTGCTGCTGATGCCGCAGGCGTCTCCGGCATCCTTGACCAGCATTTCGCTGGCAGTGGTCTTTTTCAACGCTTATAGCGGCACGATTGCCTATATGCGGATGGGGCGGATCGACTATTACGCGGGCTGGCTGTTCACTCTTGCCGGAATTCCGGGAGCCATTCTGGGGGTCCTGCTGGTGCATCGGATGCCGCGACATCTGTTCGATCCGCTGTTCGGATGCCTGCTGCTTCTCATCGGGGCATTCCTGGCATATTCTCCCTTGGGCAAAATCCGCCGCGAAAGTGAAGGCGAAGTGCTGACACAAGCCCGCGAACGGGGAGGAGCCATTGGCAGTGCTTATATCGCTGTTTTATCCAGCCTGTTGGGAATCGGGGGAGGGATTATTCATGTCCCGTTTCTGATTCGCATACTGAAAATGCCCGCGCACACCGCCACCGCCACGTCGCATTTCGTTCTGAGTTTTCTGGCGCTGACCGCAACCATAACGCATTTTTTCCTCGGAGAACTGGGGAATGAAATCACCATCACGACCTATCTGGCTGTGGGAGTTCTGATGGGAGCGCCTGTCGGGGCGGCCCTGTCCACCCGGATCGCCGGTTCCGTTATCGTCCGTCTTCTGGCGGGAGCGCTCTGCCTGGTTGGCCTCCGCCTCATTCTGAAATAGCGTTTCGTTTGCGGCGCAGGGGACCGAAACCACGAATTGCGGAATTGAAGGGGGTATTTGCTTTACAGTAGTGTTTTTAGTCGGGCCTGATTAGAATTTTTCGCTCCGCTCTCGTCATGGGCGGTGAAACGCCCGAGGGACATTTTCTGCACAGCACAGACTCGCAGGAATTCGTTCCCGGCTCGCGTCTTTTCTGGCAGTTTTGCGTTGAGTTCAAAAACTCTCCCCTTGGCTGGAATGAGCCAGCTTTTTCAGGAAGTTAAGGAAACGGAATGTCGCGGTCTTTTATTTTCACCAGCGAATCAGTCAGCATGGGGCACCCGGATAAGGTTTCGGACCAGGTTTCCGATGCGGTCCTGGATGCCATGCTCGAACAGGATCCTGCGTCGCGGTGTGCCTGTGAAACCCTGTGCACCACCGACTTTCTGGTCACGGCGGGCGAAATTCGCACGGACGCCAAACTCGACATGGAACAGATCGTTCGCAATGCCGTTCGTGAGATCGGCTATACCAGCGACGACATCGGGTTCAACGCGGACACGTTTGAATACGTGAACCGGCTGCACCAGCAGAGCGCTGACATTGCCATGGGAGTGGATGCCGATGGAGCGGGCGACCAGGGATTGATGTTTGGTTTTGCCTGCAATCAGACACCGGAACTGATGCCGCTGCCGATCGCCCTTTCGCATCGCGTCTTGAATCTGCTGACGAAGCGCCGGCAGGAGAAAGATGTGGACTGGTTGCGTCCGGACAGCAAAAGCCAAGTCTCCATTCAGTATGAAAACGGCAAGCCGGTGGGAATTACCGCCATTGTCCTGTCCACCCAGCATTCCGCATCCGTAAACCAGAAGCAGATTGAGGAGTATGTCCGCGAGCGGATTATTCCCGAAACCATTCCCGCCGAACTGATCACCCGGGAGACGAAATATCACGTCAATCCAACGGGACAGTTCATTATCGGCGGCCCGCATGGAGATTGCGGCCTTACCGGCCGCAAGATCATTGTCGATACATATGGCGGCTGGGGCCGTCACGGCGGCGGCGCATTCAGCGGCAAGGATTCCACCAAGGTTGACCGCTCGGCCGCCTATATGGCCCGCTATGTGGCGAAGAACATTGTTGCGGCCGGGCTGGCGGAGACCTGCGAAGTCCAGCTGGCCTATGCCATTGGAGTGGCCGAGCCGGTCAGCATCTGTGTCGATACACAGGGCACCGCCAAGGTGGCGGAATCCAGAATTGAAGCCGCAGTCCGGGAACTCTTCCCATTAACGCCACAAGGCATCATCAAGCACCTGCAACTTCGTCGGCCCATCTTCCGCAAGACTGCCAGCGGAGGACATTTCGGACGCGATGATGCCGATTTCACCTGGGAACAGACCGACAAGGCGGATGCTCTCCGGCAAGCACTGCGTTAAGCAAACGGACGTTCATGGCCCGATCGTCGGCCGAGAAAAAATGACAGCCTGAACGGAATAAAGGGCGGCGGCCCTCAATCCTGGTGAGCCGCCGCTTCATGCAGACAAGGAAAGACCTTCCATGCCCGACCCCATTGTGATTCTTTCTCGCGTTCTGCATGTGCTGGGAGCAATTGTTCTCCTGGGCGGGGCCATCTGCATTCGCTATGTCTTCTTTCCAGCCATCGCTCCGCTTCCCAGCGAGGAACAGGAGTCTTTGAAAGGGAATCTGACCAGACGCTGGAAACCATTTGTCCATGGCGGAATCACGGTTCTGTTCCTGACCGGATTTTATAATTATTTTGTGGCCATGGGCTCCCACAAAGGCGATGGCCCGTATCACATGCTCATGGGAATCAAGATCCTGCTGGCGATGTTTGTCTTCTTTGTCGTCTCCGTTCTTCCGGGACGGATCCCCGCCTTCGCGGGGATGCGGCGAAATCTCAAAACCTGGCTCAGCATGACCATTCTGTGTTCCATCGTTATCGTCGTCATTGCCGGTTTTCTGAAGATCCGTGGGACTCCTGAAACGCCCGTGGCGGAAATCTCCATTATCGAGACACCCGCCATGGAAACGGAGACGCATCCCTAGGCCAGTTTGGTCTTTGTTCGATCACGCTCGGCCTTGAATTCCCTGTATTTCACCAGGATCCGCGTGAGATACCATTTGCAACTCCGCTCTAGTGCCCTGTTCTTGCTGCATGAACTGCCACTGCGATGTCTGACCCGGTGGAAAATTTCCGTATTCAAGGTGTTGAGATTGTCAACACGTTTGCGGAAGCCTTTTCCATACAGGTCGCCCGGGTGATCATTACCGCGTTCTCGACACGTTGGGCGCACATTGCCGCAACAGAGATGTGTGGCAATGCCACCAGCGTCATTGCCTGTGATGCCGAGGCCGCCATTGAGAAAGTGCTTCATCCCGAAGAGACTCCCGATGGACGGGCCGGAGTTGCTGTGCTGGTTTGCGCGTTCAGCCGAGACACTTTGCAAAAATCACTTCAGAACCGGGTGGGTCAGTGCGTTCTCACCTGTCCCAGCACAGCGTGCTATAATGGCCTGCCTGCTGGAAAGCCGGAGAAGCGCGTTCAGGTTGGGGGAACGCTGCGCTATTTCGGCGACGGCCTGCAAATCTCCAAGCAACTGGGAGGCCGCCGCTACTGGCGGATCCCCGTGATGGATGGCGAATTTGTTTGCGAAGAGATGTTTCACACCATGTCCGGAGTAGCCGGAGGAAATCTCATTCTCTGCGGAACCGATCTTCCCGCGACGTTGAATGCCGCCGAGACCGCAGCCAATGCGATGCGAAATTGCGACGGGGTCATCCTTCCGTTCCCCGGAGGAATTGTCCGTTCCGGCAGCAAGGTCGGTTCGAAGTATCGCAAATTGCGGGCCAGCACGAACGATGTGTTCTGCCCGATGTCCCGGCCTTACACGCTTTCCGAACTTTCATCCGGTTGTAATGCCGCCTATGAGATCGTGATCGATGGTCTGACTCGCGAAGCAGTTCAGGAAGCAATGCGAACCGGACTTCATGCCGCTTTGAAATGTCCCGGATTGCTCCGGATCACCGCGGGCAACTATGGTGGCCAACTCGGCAAATTTCATTTTCATTTAAAGGATCTATTGTGACCCTGGGAGGAACTCCGGAGACTGGCCCCCCGGCGCAGGCCGCAAGTTCGGCCTGGTCCGGACGCGTGTTGAGCCTGCTGCTGATTCTCGCTTCCATGTCGGTCATTACGGCGCGTCTGGCCGATTCTCCCGTCATGAGCAGCGCGAACGACCGCTCGCGGTGGTCGACCGTCTGGTCGCTCGTGGAACGGAATACTTACCAGATTGACGAGATCCGCCAGCGCCCCGGTTGGGCCACGATCGACCAGGTCCGGCATCAGGGACATTTTTATTCCTCGAAACCCCCCTTGCTGCCACGTCTTGTCGCTGAGCTTTATCGTGGACTGAAAAAAGTGACCGGATGGACGTTGACGGAACAGACAGCTCTTGTCACGCGAACGCTGCTGTTTCTGATCAATGTGATTCCAATGGGGATCGCCCTGGTCTTCTTTTCCCGGTTGATGGAACGTCAGGCAACCAGCCTGTGGGCTCATTTGTTTGTCATGTCCTGCGCCTGCTGGGGGATGCTGTTATTGCCATTTCTGACCGCCTTCAACAATCATACGGTGGCGGCGAGTTGTTTTTTTATCGTCCTTCCCCTGTCCATCGATGTGATCTGTGATCAACGGACTTCCGGTTGGCGTTACTTCGCACTCGGGGTCCTTTCCGCCTTTGGAGTCTGCAACGAGTTACCGGCCGCCTTGTTTGGGGTCTGCCTGTTTTTGATGTTGCTGGTCCGGGATTCGAAACGGACGCTGGGGTTGTATCTCCCGGGCGCCTTGATCGTCCTGGCAGCCTTCTTCATCACGAATTATCAGGTGACCGGCAGCCTGAAGCCGTTTTATGCCCGCTATGGCACGGAAACGTATGAGTTCGTTTTTGAAGGGATCCCCAGCTACTGGAAAAATCCTGGAGGAATCGATCGTCCCCGGGATTCGATGCTCGTGTATCTGTGGCACTGCACGTTCGGCCATCACGGAATTTATTCACTCAGCCCGATCTATCTGCTGACACTGCTGGGATGGTTCTGGCCCCGAACGTATCGCGGCCTGCGATGGAAATGGTTTCATCTGCTTGGACTTTTCCTGACCGTGGTGACGCTCGGTTTCTATCTGACCAAGACGGCAAATTACAATTATGGCGGTGTCAGCGTGGCCCTCCGCTGGATGCTGTGGCTTACGCCGTTCTGGTTGTTGTCAATGGTTCCGGTGGTCAATTTGCTGGGGACCTGGAAATGGTTTCGAGGAATCTCGCTGGTTCTCTTGAGTGTCTCTATTTTTTCTGCCTGGTATCCCGCCACGGCTCCCTGGACGCAGAACTGGCTGTTTCAACTGATGACTCAAGCCGGATGGATCGACTATTCCGATCCCCCGCCGAAATATCAGCAGACACATTACACCTGGCTGGGCGCCCTGCCCCAGGGAGAACGGCAACCCGATTATTCGATCACGTTCACAGCATTTTCAGCCGAGGGCCTTTCGGAAACGATGGCATTTCAGGATGGGGGACCACTTCCGGAAGGAAAACGCTTGATTCATTTCCGCCGTCAAACGGGAACCGACCCCGTCCGAGAAACGGGCTACATCTTCCAGGCAGATCGTTTTCGAGCCGGGGCTCCCGTGCAGGAATTTCTAATTGGCAAAGAAGACAACACTCCGTTGACGGAAACCGATTTCGCATTCTTTCGGGGAATGCCCCGGCGAATGCAATACGTGAGTTCTCGAATCCGTTACGAAAAAACGCCGTTGCGGACCGATGCGTTCCGTTGCCATATTGGATACACGTATGTCACTCTGCCCGCGGACGAAGCTCCGAAACGCCGCATTGTCCGGAATGTCTGGTATTCCGAAGAAGTCCCCTTTGGCGTGTTGAAGTGGGAAGAACACGTGGAAGTGGTGGCCAATCGGGAACGTCTTGCGGAACAAGTCTGGAATGCGGCCACGGTCGGAAAATTTTTGCCCCGCCAGGAGACATCCCCGTTTTAAAGCGGAGTTGCAAAGAATGGATCACGTGGATCTTTAATGAATGACAGGGAATTCAAGACCGAGCGTGATCGAACAATGACCACTGGAAGACAAGGCAAGAGCTGGCGGCAAATGGGAAATTTTTCCCGGTTGCGAAAGTCCTGTTACAGCGGGAGCAAACCGGTTGCTTCCCGTCTTCCAAATTCATCGCCAGACAGCGTTTCCAAACCGCAGCCCCAGTGCTACCATCACTCTGCTGTCTGGAACAGATTTATGGAGTTAAGGATATCGACATGCTTTTTCGAGCAGTGTTACTTCTGACCGCAGGGATGCTGACAATGACTGCTGTGACCCAGGGTGCCGAACCAAAGGCGATAACGCAGGTGGAGGGCATCTCCGAATATCGTCTCGAAAACGGCGTTCAAATCCTGCTGTTTCCGGATCCCTCCAAGCCGCAGGTCACGGTCAACATGACCGTATTCGTCGGCTCTCGTCATGAAGGGTATGGCGAAGCCGGCATGGCGCATCTGCTGGAACACATGCTCTTCAAAGGGACTCCCAAACACCCGCAGATCCCCAAGGAATTGAAGGATCACGGAGCCGATTTCAACGGCACCACCTGGCTGGACCGCACGAACTACTACGAAACTCTTCCCGCCAGCCCGGAAAATCTGGAGTTCGCGATTGAGTTGGAAGCGGACCGTCTGGTCAACAGCTATGTGAAGCAGGAAGACCTGCAATCAGAAATGACCGTCGTCCGGAACGAGTTCGAACGCGGCGAAAATTCCCCGTCGTCCATACTGGGCCAGCGGATCATGGCGACCGCATATGAGTGGCATAACTATGGCAAGTCCACCATTGGCAACCGTGCCGATATCGAAAAAGTCCCCGCGACAACGCTGAAAAAATTTTACCGCAAGTATTATCAGCCAGACAACATCGTGGTGGTGGTGGCGGGTTCGTTCGATGCCGAGCAGGCCCTGGCCTTGATCTCGAAACACTTTGGGGCCATTCCCCGTCCTGAACGGGTACTCGACCAGACCTATACGGAAGAACCCGCCCAGGACGGCGAACGCCTCGTCACGTTGCGGCGCGTGGGTGATGTCGGTCTCGCGGGAGCAACCTATCACATCTGTTCCGGAGCCCATCCGGATTACGTCTCCGTGGATGTGCTGGAACACATTCTCACGTCTTCTCCATCCGGTCGCCTGTACAAGGCCCTGGTGGAATCCAAGATGGCGGCCAGTATTTCCGGTGCCGCTTATTCTCTGCATGATCCGGGCGTCATTCGCTTCATGGCGGAATGCAGCCCCGGCGTCGATCCCAAGGATGTCATGGCGAGAATGCTGGAGGTGATTGAAGACATCGGAGAAGAAGGAGTCACGGAAGAAGAAGTCGGCCGCGCGAAACAATACTGGATGAAAATCTGGGAAATGGCCATGGCCGACAGCAGCCGCATGGCCATTCAACTGAGCGAATGGGCCTCCGGCGGCGACTGGCGGCTCATGTTCCTCTATCGCGATCGTCTGGAGAAAGTGACTCCGGAAAGTGTGAATGAAGTTGCCCGCAAGTATCTCCGCCAGAACAATCGGACGGCTGGACTGTTCATTCCCACCCAGCAGGCCGAACGGGTGGAAGTTCCTCCCACGCCCGACCTCGCGAAAATGATCGGTGATTACAAAGGCCGCGAAGCGGTCGCCATGGGAGAAGCCTTTGATGTTTCCCCCCGGAATATCGAAGCCCGCACGACCCGGGTTGTACTCCCTTCGGGAATCAAAGCAGCATTTCTGCCCAAAAAAAACCGGGGAGAATCGGTCGTGGTGCGACTGAACCTTCGATACGGAACAGCTGACTCGCTGAAAGGCCAGAAAGCTGCCTGTGAAGTCCTTCCCGCACTGATGATGCGGGGGACGAGTTCCTTGAGCCGGCAGCAGATTCAAGACCTGCTCAATCAGAACAAGGCCCAGCTTTCTCCTGAAGGATCGCCGGGCGAAGTGACGTTTGAACTGGAAACCCGCCGCGAACACCTGGCCGCTTCACTCGATCTGCTCCGCCAGATCCTCCGTGAAGCGACACTGCCCGCTTCCGAACTGGACATCATCCGGAATAAACGGCTTTCTGATTGCGAACAGCATCTGACCGATCCTACAGAACTGGCGCGGCTGGCTGTTTCCAAAGCCATTGCCGGAGATTTTCCACCGGATGACGTTCGCTACGTCGCCAGCGTCCCGGAACAGATTGAGGTCTGGAAGAAGCTCCAGCGCGATCAGCTCAATACGCTGTATGAAAAATTCGTGAACGGAACGCATGGTGAGGTGGCTGTGGTGGGAGATTTCGAGACGGCGGAAATTCAGCCGATTCTTGAAAAAACATTTGCCGACTGGACCGTCTCCGAAGCATTCGCCCACATTCCACGCCGCGGCGATATCCAGGTCGGTCCGCCACATCAGGTGATTGAGACCCCCGACAAGGAAAATGCCACTTACCTGGCCGGCGGCGTTTTCCCCATGAACGATGAAAATGCCGACTATCCCGGACTGTTGATCGGGAATTTCGTCCTGGGCAGCAGCGGACTCTCATCCCGCCTGGGAGACCGCGTCCGGCAACGGGAAGGACTCTCTTACGGAGTCGGGTCGTTCATTCGCCCCAGCTCACTTGATGAACGGACCACTTTCCTGATGTATGCCATCACCAATCCGCAGAACATGCCGAAGGTGGAAACCGCCATTCGAGAAGAACTTCAACTGTTGATCGACAAGGGCATCACCCAGGACGAACTGCAATCCGCGCAGAAAGGATACCTGGAAAGCCAGATTGTTGGGCGGTCCGACGATAAACAGATCGCCGCGCTGCTCGTGGCCACGTCCTATCTCGGCCGCACAATGGATTATTATGCCAGCCGCGAACAGGAAATCAGCAAATTGGACGTTGCCAGTGTCAATGCTGTCGTGAAAAAGTGGATTCACCCGGACCAGATCGCCATTGTTGTTGCTGGAGATTTCAAGAAGGCTGCCAAAGAGAAAGCCGATCCCGAAACTTCTTCCGCCACCCAGAAAGAAACCAAAGCCATGCCCACAGAAAAACCGGCCGCCGAATTCACACAAACCGCATCCGGCCTGAAATACAGGATCATCACCCCAGGCGACGGCAAACAGCCAACCGCCAAATCCACAGTCGTCTGTCATTATCGGGGCTGGCTCGACGGCGGAAAAGAATTCGACAGTTCGTACAAACGTGGAGAACCAGCGGAGTTTCCGCTGGGAGGTGTGATTCCCGGATGGACGGAAGGCCTGCAACTCATCAAGGAGGGGGGCAAGATCGAACTGGAAATCCCCGCAAGCCTGGGATATGGAAAACAAGGGATCCCCGGAGTGATTCCAGGCAATGCCACACTGCATTTTGAAGTGGAACTTCAACAAGTGAAGTAATGGACGAAGTGGCCTTTTGGAAGAATGATGCAACGCTGCTGTTCGTGAAGCATGGTCTTCTTCAAGGTTGCAGTCACTGCATTTCGAGTTTTGTTTTTTCCACACATCACTGACCCTGCCGCAAATGACAATCATGAAAAGACTCTTTGCCTTTGCAATTCTTCCCGTCCTGTGCCTGGGCTGCGTGACGGGTCCGGAAGAAGTCGCTGCGGAAAAAGACAAATTGGCCAAGGAAGAAATTCCCGTGGCCCAGGCGGATCCCGCCGAAAGCGCTTCCAGGGAAACTTCGGACGTCGTTCCCGCCAGCGGGACGGATGACGGCAAAGGGGCATTCAAAAAGACCAGCAGCGGACTCAAGTACCGCATTCTCGAACAGGGGACCGGCAAACGTCCCACGTCGAAATCGACCGTGGTCTGCCATTACCGGGGCTGGCTCGACAGCGGCAAGGAGTTCGACAGTTCCTACAAACGGGGCGAACCCACGGAATTTCCGCTGAATGGCGTGATTGCCGGATGGACCGAGGGACTGCAACTTATCAATGAAGGGGGAAAAATCGAACTGGACGTCCCCAGCCGTCTGGGCTATGGGGAACAGGGAATGCCCGGAGCGATCCCCCCCAATGCCCGCCTGCATTTTGAAGTCGAACTGATCAAGGTGAAATAGGGAGTCACGGACGGTGGATCGTTGGCAGAAAACCAGTGATCACTCTTTGCCATCGGCCAACGATCTGCTGACGATCAATTCTTCATGCCCGCGAACCTCACGCCGCAGTATCGCAAAGCGGAAGAGCAATACCGCCAGGCTCACAGCCCCCAGGCCAAGATTGAGTGCCTGGAACTGATGCTCCGGCTGATTCCCCGGCATAAAGGGACGGACCGGCTTCAGGGAGAACTGCGAGCCCGATTGAAAGAAGCCCGGGCCGAACTTCATTCGGAACAATCTCCAGGAAAATCTGGACGCAGCGGACGGATTCCCCGGCAGGGGGCTGGAACGGCCATCGTGATCGGAGGTCCCAATTCCGGCAAAAGCCGATTGCTGAAGGAACTCACCGGTGCTGCGCCGGAAGTCGCCCCGTATCCGTTCACCACGCGAATGCCGATGGCCGGAATGATGGCCTGGGAAGATATCCAGATTCAGCTCATCGACACTCCTCCGCTCGTTCCCGGCAGCATCGACACAGCCACCCTGAGTTTTCTGAGATCTGCAAACCTGGCCTTGCTCTGCATCGATGGCAGCGACGACGAGGCCATTTCCATGACGGCTGGAATCATCGAGGAATTGCATCAGCGAAAAACATCTCTCGATCAGGCGAGCCGGTTCGACGAAGACGATTTTTCAGTGATTCATCTGAAGACCCTGGGAATTCTCACCCGGACTTCTGCTCCAGATGTGCGGGACCGGATCGATCTGCTGGAACAGATGCGCCCCCTTCCGTTTCCGCTCATTCCGGTGGAATTTGATGATCCGTACAGTCATTTGCATCTGCGGGCACGCATTGGATCCGCCCTGCCGGTTCTGCGAATTTATACCCGGCGGCCCGGCGAATCCATGGCCGATCCCGCGCCCGTCACTTTGCCGATCGGCGCCACCATCGCCGATCTCGCGAAGAAAATTCATCTGGAACTGGCAGCTCAACTGAAGTTCGCTAAAGTCTGGAATGCCGCGGCAGGTTCTTTCACCAGGACCTCAACGAAGAGAGAACTGCACAGCCCCAGCCATAACGGGCATTTGCCTTGTCCCGCCCCTGAACACAAAGCTCCGACCGGAGAACGCGCTGCTCCAGGAAAAGTTGTCCATCCGGATCATCTCCTGTCTGACGGCGATCTAGTGGAACTGTATTGACGGCCACCGGCCCAGCAAGAAACTGCGATGCGAAAAATCGGCACATTGTCCATTTCCCGTCAGGCGGAACGATTCGGTCAGTATCTGACCTCGCAAGGAATCCAGAATCGAGTGGACAAAGCGGGGAACGACTGGGAAATCTGGGTCTTCGATGAAGAGCAGCTTTCCCGGTGCCGCGAAGAACTGGCAGCCTTTCAGAAAGATCCCGCCGCAGCCAGATATACTGTCAAAGTTCCCCCTCCGGCACCGGCCAAAGCTCCTGTTCGGCAGCCCTCCCGAAGGATCGCCCACGGCTCGGGACGAATGCAGATCACCGTGATCGTGACCGCTCTGTGCATGGCCATTACGCTGGGAACGAATTATGGAAAACAACCGGCGCTCACCGGTGATTTCATGTTCGCTCCTCCGGGCGGGGATCTCACTTCCATCATGCATGGCGAAGCCTGGCGGCTGATCACGCCAATCTTTCTGCACTTCAGCCTGATCCATCTGGGATTCAACATTTACATGTTCTGGATCATGGGAGGCGTGATTGAACGGGTCCGCGGCAGCGGAAGCCTGCTGATGCTGATCCTGTTTCTGGCCCTGGCCTCCAACAGCGTGCAATATGCCTGGAATGGGGGAGCCTTCGGAGGACTCTCCGGAGTTGTCTACGGCCTGTTCGGATTTCTCTGGATGCGTTCGGTCTATCTGCCGGAAGAAGGATTCTACATGCCCCAGTCTCTTGTCGTGCAGATGATCGCCTGGGCGATTCTGGGATTAACGGGAGCGATCGGCGGCATCGCCAATGGGGCCCATTTCGGCGGACTGCTGGCAGGGATGGCCGTAGGAGCGGCCCCGCGATTGTGGCGGAAATTTTGAGAGGCCAAAAGCAGGGAAGGGACGAAGACCGGAATCGTTTTCAATGGACTGACTGCCGGCCTGCTTCCCGATCGATGACCAGTTTTTCTTCGCGACGCCGTACCACGAACTCCGCTCCATTTTCCACGGGAATCGAGGCCACTTCCCGGTCTCCCTGTTTCAGGATGAGCATGGCCCGGGAACAGAGTTGATGTTGCCGGGTAGACCGCTCCGGCAAGTCGAATGGCTGTTCGCCGAACTGATAGGTCAGGTCGCTGCCGGAATCGTTCCGGACCGAAAACCGGATCATCCGTGAAAGCGGTCGGCCCACCAGTTGTACGGCAAAAAAGGCCCCGGTCTCCGTGCTTTGGGCCACAGCCACTCCCGTTTCGGTCACGTCCGGTTGTAACTGATTGGCCCGGTGCGGTGGAGAATTCTTCCATCCCTGGAAAAGTGCTTTCGTCAGCGGACCGGTGGCAAAACCATCCGCCCGATACTGCATGGCAATGTTTTCCCCGATGAAGCAGAGTTCATAATGATTGGCTTCGGCCCGCTGGCTGGGAGTGCGGTCATCCGCTTCATGGCCATATTTTCCGGTGCGGGCCATGTAATCCGCGAACTCCTGAGCCGTTTTCTGGAGGGTGTCATTTTTTGTCAGGGGCTCAAGTTTTTCCGCTTTGCGAAATTTGTTGGTCTGCTCGATGATTCCCGCAACCACCTGTTCCAGCCGGGGTTGATGACGCGGCCGATAGGGGCCGGTCATCTCCTTCGTCACCAGAACCGTCCCTTGCCCCTGCGTGGAGGAAGTCGGTTGTTGAATCGCTGGCGAAGAACCGGGGCTCTGTGCAACGGCAACATTCACCAGACTGACCCACCCCGCCAGTCGTATCACCCCGTAACAAACCAGCATCGGCCAAGGGCGGATTTCCCGGCGCAGCCGGTTCGTTCCGGCAGCAATCAAAGTTGTCAGGGCTACATAAAATCTTCGCCAGCTGCGAAAATTCAGAACGTTTGCACTACGGACGGGTGTCACGTCATTTGTGCCAGAGATTTCAGGCGGGTGAATCATCCTCATCCTCTGAACGTGAAGATTGCGTGAAGTGGGATGCCGGACAGAAGAGCAAATTTCACGCCGGATTCAGAAGTATTTATTCACCTGTACAAAAGCGATAATAAATTTCCTGGGCCAGATGAAGTTGCTCGATTTCAATCCATTCATCGACAGTGTGGGCCTGTTGAATCGATCCCGGGCCGAAGATCAGCGAAGGGACTCCCGCATTGGAATAGCGGCTGGCGTTCGTGCCGTACAGTGCTCCCTGCGTCGTTCGTGGACCTGCCACGGAGAAAATCCGTTTGAGAAGTTCGTCTGACCAGGCGGAGTTATTGCTGTCGGAAAGCGCTTCCATGGCCACCCAGGGGGAGTCCATTTCGAAATCGACGTCGATCCGCTGACGTAAGAACGTTTCCAGGTCACGCATGGCCTGCTGGGGAGTTTCTCCGGGAATCAGGCGGCGATCGATTTCAATTTCGCATTCATCAGGAACAATATTCACGCTGATTCCACCTTGAACACGTCCGACACTCAATGTTGGCGAGCCGCACAACTGATGGGGCGGAAGCGTAGCGGGAAGGGCAGCGGCATATTCTTCCAGGCCGGTCAGAATTCGAGCCATTTGATAGATTGCGTTGATCCCGTTTTCCGGCTGGGAACTGTGGCAGGCACGCCCCCGGGTCCGGATCTTCCAGCGGACCACGCCCCGGTGCGCCACAATCACGTGCAACTCCGTCGGTTCCGCAACAAGGCAGATCTCCGGAGCCGCACCGATCACAAAATCGCTCAGCGGAGAACTTCCCCAGGAACTGGCCAGATGCTGGGCGCCAATGGCGGTATATTCTTCATCGACCGTACAGGCCATGAGGACATTCGCGGCGCCAGCGGGCCGCTCATCGGCGAGTTGGGCGAAGGCCGCCAGCATGGAGGCCATTCCCCCTTTGACGTCACAGGCTCCTCGGCCATACAGACGTCCGTTTTTCACCACGGCTTCAAAGGGAGGAATCGTCATGCCCTCCACGGGAACCGTGTCCTGATGGGCATCCATAAGGATGGTCCGGCTGGCTCCGGGGATGTCCAGCCGGGCAATGACATTATGACGCCCCGGAAAAACTTCCTGGCATTCATAAGGAATATCCAGCCCTTCGAAGAACTCCACCAGCCAGGACGTCATTCGATTTTCGTAATAAATGGGGCCGCTCTGGTCATAACAGTTCGGATTGACACTCGGCAATGCCACCAGGCAACGGAGAATCTCAACCGGATTTCGCAATCCCACGGCCCGATTTGTGGATTGCGGAGCGAACCCTTCAAGGTCGATCGACATGCTGGCCTTTATCTACAAGATAGGAACGGCAGGCCCCTGCCCTGGGAACCCGATGCCGGTGCAACAAGTGCGTGAATGAATCACGGAGGGGAGTAAAATCTGTTGCCCGTTGAAATTAAGAACCCCTAACAAAACGGACCGCGTTCCGCTCGTGGACAGGGAATTTTCACTGTCGGAGAGATTTTGTTCGCGGCACTAAAACATTTGTGACAGGAGAATCATACCATGCTTTGCTCTCCGTTCACCTCATCCTCGACACCATCACGAATCTTTCCAACAAATCAGGCGAAGATCTCCTTATGGACGACGCCATGCACATCTGTTAATCGGAAATCCCGTCCGGCATGACGATAGGTCAGACGTTCATGATCCAGCCCCAGCAGGTGCAGCAATGTGGCATGGAGGTCATGGATGTGCATTTTCTTTTCCGCGGCAAAATAGCCGTAGTCGTCCGTGGCTCCATAGGAGAACCCCGCCTTGACCCCTCCTCCTGCCATCCACATTGTGAAGCCTTCGGGATTATGGTCCCGACCATCACGGGTTTTCCCTTCGCAAACCGGGGTTCGCCCGAATTCCCCTCCCCAGAGTACCAGCGTATCTTCCAGTAATCCCCGTTGTTTCAGGTCGGTCAACAGGGCCGAAATCGGCTGATCGACTTCCGCCGCATTTTTTGTGTGCCCGTTTCGCAGATCACCATGCTGATCCCATTGCACTTTCGTATCGCTGTGCGTGATCTGGATGAAACGGACTCCCCGTTCGGCAAACCGCCGGGCCAGCAGACACTGGCGGCCGAAGTCTTCCGTCTGGGGATTGTTCAGTCCATACATTTCCAGCGTGGCGGGAGTTTCCTCGTTCAGATTCTGGGCCATCGGCATTTCCGTCTGCATCCGATAGGCCAGTTCAAATGACTGGATGCGGGCTTCCAGCGAACTTTCCGGGCCCGAAGCAGCCAGATGTTCACGGTTGATTTCGTCCATCAGGTCCAGTTGCATCCGCTGAACACGGGGAGACCATTTCGTGTTTTCAATATATTTCACCTGCGCACTGGTGGAGGGTTGGCTGGCAACGCCCAGCGGCACACCCTGATACCGGGCGGGGAGAAATGCCGATCCCCAGTTTTTCACTCCGCCATGGGCCAGGGTGGGGCAAATGGTGATAAAACCGGGCAGGTCCTGATTTTCACTCCCCAGCCCGTAATTGATCCAGGCCCCCATACTGGGTCGGATAAAGTTATCGCTGCCGGTATGCAACTTCAGCAGGGCTCCCCCGTGCGACGGATTTGTGCCATAGACCGAATGCAGGAAGCAGATGTCGTCAACATGCCGGGCCACATGTGGGAACAACTCGCTGACATATTTCCCCGTTTCTCCGTACTGCTGGAATTTCCATGGAGAAGCCAGCAGATCACTTGTGGCGGCAAATTGAACGCGAGGCTTCTCGAACGGATACGGTTTTCCGTCCGATTCCTGCAACTTCGGTTTGTATTCAAATGTATCAACGTGCGAGGGGCCCCCTTTCATGAACAGAAAGATCACCCGCTTGGCCCGTGGAGCAAAATGAAAGGGAGAATTTCCAGAGACGTTCGAAGCTCCCCGGGCCTGCTGCTCTTGCAGCATGGCGGACAGGGCGAGATATCCAAACCCGACGGCCGACTGCTGCAACAGGCAGCGGCGATTGACGTTCAGTTTGGGAAATGACATGGTCATTTTGTCTCTCCATCTGGTAACTCTGACAGTCTGACTCTGAGACTCAGGCCGTTGAGGGGGGCGAGGCATTGAGTGCGGGAAAAGTGTTCTGCCGGGGTCGAATCAAGACCGGACAGGAGGTGTCTCACAAAGGAGAGTCTGTCCGGCTTGCGATGTGCTCATTCACGCCTCGAGTGAATGAGCTCTCCGCTCGCCGGGGTCACGAATACTCCGTTATTCCACATACACAAATTCGTTGGAGGCCAGAATCGCCTGGCAGGCGGCTGCCCAGGCCGCTTTCCGAGGATCTTCGATTTTGGAATCGCTCTGAATCGCCTGTACGAATTTTTTGATGTACGCGAGCAGGCGATGGCATTCGTGACTTTCAGGAGTCCGTGCACAGGTCAGTTGATATAGGCGGACGATCCGGCCTTCGTCATCCTGGGGGACTTCCCGGAACAGACGCTGCGCCAGAGAATCCGCGGAGGACAACAGCAACTCGCTGTTCATCATGAACAGTGCCTGCGGAGCCACCGTCGATGTTTCCCGGCTGCCGGTGGCAACGTCGGAATTCGTATAGTCAAATAACGAAAAACCGTCGTACAGATTGTTTCGAATGACCGGAAGATAGATGGAGCGGCGATAGGGATCGTAGGTTGTCAGATCCTTCGAAGTGTGATTGAAGACCAGGTCCCATTTCGGTGAGTTCACCACCTTTGTTCCGATTTCCGGATTGAGGACGCCCGCCACGCTGAGGATCGCATCCCGGATCTCCTCAGCCTCCAGCCGCTGCACGTTGGCCCGCCAGTGGAAATGGTTATCGGGGTCGATCGCGGAATTTGCCGAGTTGTCCTGGCTGCTCATCTGGTAAGCACTGCTGAGCATGATTTCTTTATGCAGGGCTTTGAAAGACCAGCCATTGGACATGAACTCGGAAGCCAGCCAGTCCAGCAGGAGCGGATGACTTGGTTTCTGTCCCAGCTTTCCGAAATTATCGGTGGTCTCCACCAGACCTTCTCCGAAATGCCAGCGCCAGATGCGATTGACCACCACCCGGGCGGTCAGCGGATTTTCGGGGCTCGCGAGCCATTGGGCGAACTGCAACCGTCCACTCTGGTTCTCTTCGATTTCGAGCGGTTTGCCGCTCAGCAGAACTTCGGGAGCACCGCGATGAACGGATTTTCCCAGCGTGAGATGGCTTCCCCGGACATGGATTTTCGTATCGGCCACAGACCCTTCCTGGACCCCCATCGCAGTAGGCAAGGGGGTCAGTCCGGATTCCAGTTTCTTGACTTCCTCCCGAAGGGCCGCCAGTTGTTTCCGGGTTTCTTCCGGATATTTCTGTTCGGCATCCATGGGAGGCTTCGCATTGGCAGCGGCGCCCATCGCTTTCAGCAGTTCGGCATTCGCTTTTTTGATCAATGCGGCCATTTCCGCGTTCTTGGCGGTTTTGGCTTTTGTCAGTTCTTCGTGAGCTTTGATTTCTTCCGGAGTGGCCAGAACGATCTCATTATATTTGGCGACCACTTTGAAAGAGCTCATGGTCTTTGTGCTCTTCAAAATTCCGGCCAATGCATAATAGTCGGCGGTGGCGATCGGATCGAATTTGTGATCGTGGCAACGGGCACAGGCAATCGTCAGCCCCAGAAATGCCTGCCCGACCACATCAATCTGCTCATCGATGATGTCCATTTCCATCTTGGCCTGATCTTTTTCCGCCAGAACTTTTGGCCCCAGCGTGAGAAAGCCCGTGGCGATCAGCGTGGAATAGTCATTAGGCGCATGTTCGATCAGATCTCCCGCCATCTGTTCCAGAATGAAGCGATCATACGGCTTGTCCTGGTTGAAGGCGTCAATCACATAGTTACGGAACCGCCAGGCATCGACGAATCCCTGGTTCTCGTCCTGGCCATTGCTGTCCGCATAGCGAACCACGTCGAGCCAGTGCCGTCCCCAGCGTTCTCCATAATGTTTGGAAGAAAGGAGGCGATCGATCACTTTTTCAAAAGCATCCGGAGACTGATCCGCGAGAAACCGGTCAATTTCCTCGGGAGTCGGGGGGAGTCCGGTCAGGTCGAATGTGGCCCGGCGAATCAGCGTCTGGCGATCCGCGGGAGGATTGGGAACAAGTCCTTTTGCTTTCAGGCTGGTCGCCAGCAGGGCATCGATCGCATTGTGTCCCCAGGCTGGATCGCTGACTTTCGGGACATTGGGGCGTCGAATCGGTTTGAATGCCCAGAATTCACGGGCTTCCTTCAAGTCGATCGCGCCGCGGCGCGGCATGATTGAACCGGAACCAGGATTGCCTCGTTCCGGATGGGGAGCCCCTCGCTGAATCCATTCTTTCAAGAGGGCGATCTCGGCATCCGGAAGTTTCTCGTCCGGCGGCATCTGCAAATGCATGTCCTTGTAATTGACAGCAGCCATCAGCAGACTCTCGTCGGGGCTTCCCGGCGCGATCACGGGACCGGATTTTCCGCCTCCCACCAGACCGGTGAATGTGTCCAGCCGCAAATCGGCTTCCTGTGTCTCAGCCCCATGGCAGTCCCCGCACTTTTCCGCCAGTAGTGGTCGGATTTTCGTTTCAAAGAATTTGAGATCCGCATCGCTGGTGGCGGGAGGATCCGCCGCATGGACCAATGTTGCTGGCAGGCTTCCCCAAAGAAGTAGAATCCCGCTGAGCAGGCCCGGCAAGAACCCGAAAAAGATTTGTCGCCGATTCTCAGACATGCAGTGCCTCTCACAGGTAGGAAAGTGCAGGTGGGAGTGGGAGACCGTGATGGACGTTTACCGACCGGGGAAGCAATCTCAAACAATCTTTTTGGCTCTGAAATTTCGATGCTCCAGAGCGGAGTTGCAAATGGTGTCTCACGTCGATCCTGATGAAATACAGGGAATTCAAGGCCGAGCGTGATAGCACAGTGACCAAACTGGCCTAAAACATCGGCAAATGCCTTCTCTTCAAACACAAGTTGTTTTTCGACCCACAAAACGACTTGTCTTCCTCAAATTCGGCACTCTTCCTCAAAGTATGGCCAAATCTCACGATCAGTCAAACGTTTTTTGATCCCTTTCGTCATTTTCCGGACATCATTTTCCAGGACAGCCGATGATGCCATCTCGAGAGGAACCTGCATCCGAACACAATGACAAATAAAAAGTTACAACTCAATTTCACGTCTCAGCCAATAGCGTCCAACAGGAATTGGCAGCCTGTCTCCGATTCGTCTCTCCAAGTTGACGAAACAACGAATGAATTTTAATCGATGAATCAGCAAGTTTCACTTGCAGATTGTGTAATACTTTGAAATACGTCATTTCATTATTTGCAATTTTAATGACCGGGCAATTTCATGGAATTTCGTTGAAACCGGTAAAAACAAATTTCGTTCTTCACGCATTCCGGTCGATCCGCTACGTTGGCGAGGGGACTGCCCGGGCAGAGTCATCACCTTGAAACCCTGGCATCCGACCGTTCCCTTCCCTTGCTCTTTCATCGGGGGACAGACGGTTCGTGGCCTCTCTTTGATCATGACAAGATCCAGGCAAGTGGTTTTATGCGAATTTTAATGGCGTCTTCTGAAGCGGTCCCCTACGCCAAAACCGGAGGGCTGGCGGATGTTGCGACCGGGTTGTCCAAGGCACTGGCCGCCTCCGGGCATGATGTCACACTCGTTCTTCCGCTGTATCGCCGGACCATTCCCGAATCCCGGCGGGGAGAACCGGTGGCCCTGGTCGGGATCGACATGCGGCATAGCACCGTGAAAGCCACCGTCCGCCGCAGCCTGCTTCCGGGGACAAATGTGGAGGTGCTGCTTGTCGACCAGCCAACGTTTTTCGATCGGCGATTTCTCTATACCGAAAATGGAATCGATTACCCGGACAACGCGGAGCGGTTTATCTTTTTCAGCCGGGCCGTCCTTGAGATTGCCCAGACGCTGATCCGCCCGAATATCATTCATGTCAACGACTGGCAGACAGCCCTGGTTCCGGGCCTGATTCGACATGAACGTTCCCAGGGAGGACGGTTCATCAATTCCGGCACCGTGCTGACGATCCACAACATGGCTTTTCACGGTCAGTTCCCCGGCTGGCAGATGGAACTGACGGGACTGCCGCAGGAATATTTCAACTGGCAGCAGATGGAATACTACGGTCATTTAAATTTGCTGAAAGCGGGGATCTCCATGGCTGACATGGTGACGACCGTCAGTCCGACCTATGCCCGGGAAATCTGCCGTCCGGAATTCGGCTGCGGACTCGATCCGCTTTTGCTGCAACGGGGAGTCTCACTCGTTGGCATCCTCAACGGCGTCGACACGGAAGAATGGAACCCCAAAGTGGATTCGCATCTTCCCCAGACATTCAGCGTGGAGACATATTCCACCGGAAAAGCAGCCTGTAAAGCGGCATTGCAATCGGAACTGGGGCTGCACGTTCATGCGGATTCCATGCTGTTTGGCATGATCTCCCGGCTCACCGACCAGAAGGGATTCGACCTGATTGCCGCCAAGGCGGATGAAATTCTGCAGGCGGATGTCCAGTTCGCCTTTCTGGGATCCGGAGACCGCTGGTTCGAAGACTACCTGCGTTCGCTGCAGCATCGCTATCCGGGGAAGGTGGCCGTCCGGATCGGATTCGATGAAGCCCTGGCCCATCGAATTGAAGCGGGAGCGGATGCCTATCTGATGCCGAGTCGGTTCGAACCTTGCGGATTGAATCAGCAGTACAGCCTGATTTACGGGACAATTCCCGTTGTCCATGCCGTGGGCGGGCTCGCGGACTCCGTTCACGAGGTTCCCGTGGAACAACTTTCGTCGGGGCAGGGGAATGGATTTGTGTTCCATCATTATCACCCCGACGATTTTGTCAGTGCGGTCTGGCGGGCAGTGGGAATGTATCATCATCACCCGGAAAGCTGGCAGCAGCTGATTCAGAACGCAATGACCCAGGATCTTTCCTGGCATCGAAGTGCCCAGGAATATGTGAACGTCTATGAGCGGGCACTGGTCGCTGCCAGCCATGATGCTTGACGGTTCAAGCATCCGTCCGGCGACGTCTTCGTGCTTCCTTCAAGTCCTTTAACCTGTTGTGGCCTTATGCAGCCCGTTTCTCTCGCTTTTTTCTGGCATCAGCATCAGCCGTATTATCCGGATGACGTCTCCGGGGAAACATTGATGCCCTGGGTCCGGCTGCACTCCACAAAAGATTATGTGGGCATGGCCCTGCACATTCGGGAAGTGCCGGAATTCCGCTGCTCCATCAATCTGGTTCCCAGTCTGCTGGCACAGATCCAGCGTTATCAGAACGGGGGCAGCGACAGGCATCTCGACGTTTCCCGGTTGCCGGCGGATGATCTTCCCCGGGAAGAAGCACTCTACCTGCTGGACCATTTCTTCATGGCGAATGAATGGACCATGATCCGCCCGTTTCCGCGTTACCATGAACTTCAGCAGAAACGGGGGGCGGGACGCGACAGTGCCGAGCAGGCCCTGGCCCGCTTTACTTCACACGACCTTCGGGACCTCCAGGTCTGGAATAACCTTTGCTGGATCCACGAACTCGTTTTTGAACGCGATGCGGAATTGCGGGCGTTTCGCGAAAAAGGCCGGAATTATACTGAAAAAGAAAAAGACTGGCTGTTGAAAAAGCAGATGGAACTCGTCGCGGAAGTGATTCCGTTGCATAAACAACTCTCGGATGGCGGACAGGTGGAGTTGACCACCACTCCGTTCTATCATCCGATTCTACCGCTCTTGTGGGACAAAAAATCCGCCCGGGAAGCCATGCCGGGCTGTCCGCTCCCCAGAAATACGCAAAGCTACAAAGAAGACGCGGTGCGTCAAATTCGGAAAGCCGTTGCTTATCACCAGGAGCTTTTCGGCGGCCGTCCGCGCGGCATGTGGCCCTCGGAAGGCTCGGTCTCCCAGGAGATTATCGCGGCCATTGCCGAAGCCGGAATCGAATGGATCGCCACGGACGAACAGATTCTCACCCATTCCACGGAAGGATTTGTCCATCGCGACGGCAACGGCCTGGTGAATCGACCGGAAATGCTGTATCGCCCCTGGCGGATTGAACAGGAAGGAAAGGCCCTGTCCATCATCTTCCGCGATCACGGGCTCAGCGACCTGATCGGTTTCCATTATCAACGGAACGATCCCCGCTGGGCAGCCGGGGATCTGCTGGGAAAAGTGAAAGACATCGGGCGGTCCATTTCCAGCCACTCCGAACAGCCCGCCTTTGTCCCGATCATTCTGGATGGAGAGAACTGCTGGGAATACTACCCCGATGGAGGGGTGGCTTTTCTTCGAAACCTGTATCGCAGCGCGGTCCAGGACAAGGAAATTCAACCGGTCCGCGTCAGCGATCACCTGTCGAAACATCCAGCCGCCCACAAGATCGGGCGGCTGTTCGCCGGAAGCTGGATTAATCATGATTTCTATATCTGGATCGGCCATCAGGACGACCGCGACGCCTGGGATCTCGTCCATATTACCCGGGAATTTCTTCTGAAAGCGGAAAAGAATCCGAAGCTCGACCCCGAACTCGTCCGCCGCGCCTGGGATGAACTCATGATCGCGGAAGGGAGCGACTGGTTCTGGTGGTACGGCGATGACCATAATTCCGCACAGGACGGCCTGTTCGACGAACTGTTCCGCCGTCACCTGCGAAATGTCTATCACCTGCTGAATGAAGCTCCCCCGTCCGCGCTCCTCAAACCGGTGGCCCGCGCCGAGCGGCGGCACATTCACACCAATCCCCGCTCGTTCCTGCAAGTGAGAGTGGATGGGCGGATGACCTATTTCGAATGGCTCAATGCCGGGCATTATGTTTCCGGAAGCGAACGCGGCACCATGACCATGGTCAGCGACAGCGTCATCCGTGATCTCTATTTCGGATTCGATATGCAGAATCTCCTGTTGCGGCTTGACACCCTGTCCAAAGCCCGGCTCGATCTCAGTGAGTTCGACGAAGTCCGTTTTAAGTTTATCGAACCCTATGGAACGGAGATTCTCGCCCGTTGCCACGAAGACAAACCGGCTGTCCCGGAAATCCGCATCGATGACAAAACTGTTTCCGGAACTGGCGGCAGCTATGCCATTGACCGTGTTTTCGAACTGGCGGTCCCCTGGAAAGACCTGGGAGTCACCGTCGGCCAGCGGTTGCATATTGCTGCGGAACTTCTGAAAAGCGGTGAAGTGATCGAAAGAACCCCCAGCGAAGGAACGATCGATATTCTGGTCCCGACGTCCGATTTCGAAATGCACATGTGGCAAGCCTGATGTAGCCGCTTTGATGGCGTTTGCAATCCGCTGGCATTTCTGATCCGCGCCATGAACCCGATCTATTTGTGTGCCACCGATCCCTCCCCGGACGGAATCCCAGGCATCACCTGGCAAAGCAGGATGTTTCCGGGGGATGGGGGCTTTCTTCTGAGTTCAGGCGCTGGCGAATTCTGCTGGTTCCTGATTTCACGCTTCGTGCAAACGGCGAGTTCGTCTCGACACAATCGGCTCTTTGGTTTAGAACCCATTCCGAAACCGCTTCTTTGAAGCAGGCTCGAAGAAGTTGCCGAGCGATCCGCGAGTTGGTTTCATTCAAATTCACTCCTCCTTTCCCCCCGCTGACGTCATTTGCCCCTTTCCCCTCCTGTTTTTGTGTGATGACGTCACACTTCGACTTGTCCAGTCAGTCATTGAAAAAATTTCTGGCAGTCAACGAAGGACGACACGATGTTGCCCGACTCGTCAGTCTGCAATTCAACGAAGAAATTCCCGCCGCGACAACGCGGTTCGCGGGAGGCGGGCCTCTTTCTGGATTTGAGTCAGGTACTTGGCCTGTGTCATTTCGGCTGGGACGCCGTGCAACGGCTGCCCGTGAATGGATTTCTGAAAATCTCAACGTGTTGCCTGCTGGTGGGAGCCGGATGTCAGGCCCCGCGGCAATTCAGTAGCTGGTCCAGGCAGGATGAACTGAAAAACGCTGCTGTTTCGGAAGAGCTTTCGGCCCGAATCGAAAAAAGCTCCCCCGGACTCCAGTCCCGGATTGCCGAGAACCAACCGGCGCAAAGCCTGGATGAACATATTCGGCTGGGACAGACAGAAGTTTCCGAGTGGTATCGTGACAAATCCCCGGAACGGCTCCGGGCTGCCCGGACCCATTTTGAGAAAGCTCTGGCCCTGGCTCCTCAGAGTTCCAGTGCCCATCACGGCATTGCCATTGTTGCCGACCTGGAGCAGAACTTCGCCGAAGCGGAACGGCATTATCAGCAAGCATTAATTCAGAAGCCCGATGATTCCAACATTCTCGGAGATATCGGGTATTCCTACCTGCTGCAAAACCGTCTTTCGGAAAGCGAGCAATATTCGCTCCGCGCGGTTCAGGCGAATTCCACCAATACGAATGCCATCAAGCATCTGGGAGACGCCTATGCCCGGCAGGGGAAAACGGAACTGGCCCGGGAGACTTACGCCAAGGTCTATCGCCCGGAAGACATTCAGAAGGCTCTCGCGGAAAATGCTCCGGGAACGGCTCCGGCTGTCGCCCAGGCCAACAAGAATTCTTCATCCATTTTTGACCGGTTGATTCCCGGTAAATCCCCCTCGGAAAAACTGGCGGCCGATATCCAGCGTCGCCAGCAGGAATATGAAGCAAACCTGCAACGGATGGCCACCGCCGATCATCCGCCGTCTCCTTCGTCACTGTCGGGAAGAGTCTCCGCCCAGGGACGGGAACGGCTCGCTGAGGAAAGCCTTCTTAAACAGCGGCTTCTGGAAATCGATCGGCAGTCAATGGCCCAGCATCCGTCCGGGCCGATCCTCGTGGACGACCAGACCGGACAACTGACGCGATTGCCCGGTGCGGAAAATGCTTCGCAAGAGATCGCCAGAAATCTTTCGTCAGGCAACATGGCGGCCATGAATCTTCAGGCGCCGAATCCCGCACAAAGCATTTCTTCACAAAGCCCCTATTTCCCGAACGGGATGCCCTCGGATTCCAATCGCACGACTGGAAACATTCCGGGAACGGCTTCCGAACGATACGCTGGTCCGGGGAATGCTTCCGCCAGCATGGCAATGAATCCGCAACTCGCGAATTCCCATTCTTCGTTCGGAAATTCTTCCTCCCAGCAACAGCCGTATGGCCAGCCACAATCTTCCTCGGGCAATTTTTCGTTTCCTTCCTCTTCCGGCTATTCTCAGCAGCCCTGGACGGGAATTCAGCAGACAGCGGTGGAAGATTCCAGCCATCAACCGGATCGTGTCAACCACGCCTATCAGCAGTCCATCGGTGGAAACGCCTCTTCGGTTGTTCAGGCGAACGGTCCTTTGAACGGCCCGGCAAATCCCCAGACGAACTTCGGAAATCAGCTCCCCACAGCCATGCAGGGAACATTCCAGCAACAGCAAGGGCCACAGAATTCCCGGATGCCCGGTACTCCCGGAATACAGAATGGGGCCTTTCAGGGGCAATCCATGTCGGCCGGTGTTCCCGGACTTCCCGCTGGCATTCCCCGTCAGTCTCCGATGGTTCAGACGCAGGGAATACAAAACGGGATGGACTCCCATGCAATGGCTCCAAACGGCATGATGTCCAACAGCATGGGACCGGCCCCCGGAATGAATTCTTCCGGAGTTGTCTCCAATTCCCAACTGCCCGCCAATACTCCTTCGGATGCTTATCAGCAGGCCAGCCAAGCTGCGGCGCGAATGGGAATGGGAGTCGGTCCAGGAGGAATCTTCCCCGTTTCGAACGGAAGCGGTTCCATCAATCCACCGGGGTCAATGGGTTACGATTCCCAGCAGATCCCTCCTCCGCAACGATGGATGCCGGATGATGTTCCTCCGCAAAACCTGAATGATGCTTTTCAGCCGTATCCGAATCCGGTTCGTCCTCCTGCCAGTAATCAGGGCCAGACTCCTCCCGTCACGTATCCCAGTTATTCGAAAGAACAGTTCGGAACGGCATCGCGCTACGATACACGAACTTTGCGGGACAGCGGCGTTCCCCAGGACTACAATAATTCCATGCAGGGATATGAAACTCAGCGATGGATTGCCGGCCGCGAAGCGAACATGGCGGTACAGCAGATCTGGAACCAGGGACCAGTCAATTCCCCTGTCTCTCCAAGTGCCGGTTCTCTCTATACGCATCCCACCGCCCAGGGAATGATGTTCACTCCTAATGCTCCCAACCCGAATGGCCCGGGGCTGATCCCTGAACAATGGCCTTATCCGCCATTCGCCAGCCAGGGACAAAATGGCCCCATGTCCGCTGCCCAGCCGCAAGGGGTGACCGATGCGAACGGGATGACGGATCAGGCATCCTCCAACCAGTATTCCCAGGACCAGTATTCACAAAATCAATATTCTCAGAACCAGCCTCTCCAGAACACCGGTGATCCCGGGAATTATGGTTCCCAGCCCGGCGCCGCGGGAATGAATGGAGTTTCTCCAAATGCGGGCGGATCTTCCCAGCAGGTCTACAATTCCGGGAACCAGACCGTCCGGCGAAATCCGGCCCAGGTGATTATTCCTCCGGCCTATCACGGCTCGTTGCGACAATATGCTCCATCCTCGTCCGGGGCCGAAGTGACGCCTGCGGGAGGAAACGACCCCAGTACCTGGCCCACCATTATTCCCGCTTCCCGATAAATACGTCCGCCGCGCCTGATCTGTGGGGGGAATTCTGAATGATAGAATTGGCTTGGTTGCAAAGAATTTACTTTCCCTGTTCGATCTCCCGTTCACACTGAATACAGTACGGGGCATCAGGCAGGGCCAGCAAGCGGTTTTGAGGAATGGTTTTGCCACAGCGCTGACATTGTCCATAGGTCCCCTCATCCATTCGCTTCAATGCCGCCGTCACCCGCTCACGAAGCTCATCTTCCAGCCTTCCGACGGCGAGTTGCGAATCGATCCCTTCCACATCGCGATCCGCCGCATGCGTGGGAACGCTTGTCAGTTCTCCCGCAGGATGCAGAACTTCCTGCAAACTCTCGATCCGGAGAGCCGATTCCTCTTCCAGACGGGAGAGCAGTGCCATCAATTTCTGTTTGAGTACGGAGAGTTGATTGGTTTTCATGGACAGGCTTCCTTCTCCAGGCTGTCCCCATTCGAAATTCTCTTCCCAGACGAGAATTCTGTACAGCTGGAAGATTTGAGTTGCGAACGAAACGAACCGGCATCGAAGGCCATTACTCCTCGCGCGGCTTTTTCGTCCGCCGAGCCATGGGCACCGCCGACATCCGGAAATGCAAGGATTGCGCCAATTTCCTTCCCCCGGGGTGGCTTTATACAAAAAGAGCGGGGGCCGTTGTGCGAACGACAGGAGATTGTGGATGGTCCGCACAGCGTTCCGGATCCATGGACCACTTCTCCGATTTTTATGCAAAGCTGCCTGCGGCTCAGATTTCCGACAGCCGGGACATTCCTCGAATTTTGATTGCAAACAAGAGTTTCACGGATGACCCATCAAGATCTCTCACGGAATTCTCAGAGGTCAGCCGGCTTTCGCTCCATCGAAATCGGGAATTCTCCATGCGGTCTGAACGGCGGGCTTTCGCTGTGATTGCCAATCTTCCAGACTGAACCAGATACCGTCGGGATTTCCCCCTTTTCTTTCGCAGCACAATTGTTCCCGCGAACATTTGCATCGCAGCCAGCCTGCCAGCAGAATTGAACCTGAGCGGGCACACAGGCCGCGATAATTGTCGAGGGCTGCCTTGGAGTGATTGCCCCTGGGATGAACAGTATTTCACAAAAACCACGCCGGCAGCGCGGACTGATGCAACGCCTGGGACGACGCCTGCGAATTCGCGGTCAATTCTGGGTGCGCTGGCTGGGAGGATTTGAACCGGTCACCCTGTTTTCGGTTCTGATTCTCATGCTGGCGGTGTGGACCTTCATCGAGCTGGCCGATTCCGTGGTGGATGGCGAAACGCATCGCTTCGATCCATGGCTGTTGCGGGCATTGCGGCGCCCGGACGATCTTTCTGTCCCCATCGGGCCCCGCTGGCTACAGGACGTGGCCCGCGATGCCACCGCACTGGGAGGTTATTTCTGCCTGATCCTGTTTCTACTGATGACCGCTGGATTTCTCTGGCTGGATAAGAAACGCCACTTGTCGGAATTTCTACTCGGATCGGCAATCAGCGGGTATCTTGTCAGTACGGTGCTGAAATTCTTTTTTCAACGACCGCGTCCGGATGTCGTACCGCATCTGGCACATGTCATCTCCAGCAGTTTTCCCAGCGGGCACAGCATGAATTCGGCGGTGATCTATCTCACGCTCGGGACCATTATCGCGACCTCGGTGGCCCGAAAACGGCTGAAAGCCTATGCCATTGGAGTGGCACTCTTTCTGACCGTGGTCGTCGGAATGAGTCGCGTTTACCTTGGCGTTCATTATCCAACGGATGTGCTGGCGGGATGGCTGGCGGGACTGGTCTGGGCCATTTTGTGTTCGTTGATCGCCCGCTTTCTGCAACGCCGGGGAACGGTCGAACTCCCCACCGGTCCTTGTGATGACCCCATCATCTCCCCCCCGGAAATGGCGAGTGCTTCCGCCGAATCCAGATCCGAGGAAGAGGATTAATCCGGATCCCGGCTGCTGTTATTTGCCGGACGGCGTTGAAGAAATGCCAGGAGAATTCCCGGCAAAATCGCGGGAATCATCAACAGCGTCAGCTTGCCGGCATAGCTTCCCACGCTCCACAGCATGTATCCGCAAATCGCGATAAAGATCAGCGGTGTCACTGGATACAAAGGGACCCGGAATGGACGTGCCCGCAATGGGTCTCTCATCCGCAACACGATCACCGCCAGGCCGGAGAGCAGGAAAAATCCCCAGAAAACAGAGGAAGAAGCGGTCACCAGCACTTCAAAGCCTCCCCCATATTTTTCCAGGTCGGCGGGAGCCAGTCGCAACAGGATGAGGAACCGGTCGATGCTCTCTCGCCCGATTTTCGTTCCGACCAGGGCCGTTGTTGCCAGCGAGATCAGGCTCAGCGTCAGCAGCGCCCAGACGGGAACATGGCGGGCATTCCACGAATTCCATTTGCGAAACAACCGGTAGTCTTCTCCAATGGCGGCCAGCAACCGGCATCCGGAAAAGAGCATTCCATGAATCGCCCCCAAGGCACTGGCCATGACCACCAGGCTCATCAGGACTGAAAAACGCGAGCCCAACGTCCGCCGGACAACTTCCGCAGCGGGCGCGGTGACATGGCGGACGGCGTCATCGCCCAGGCTGTTGAGAAAGGACAGATTTAACAGCAGATAGATGACGGCAATGATCGACAATCCGGTGATCAGTCCGCGAGGCATGGTCCGCCGGCAGTCCCGGACTTCCGGAGTGACCCGGGCCACGTCGCTCCACCCGCCATAGGCATAAAAGACAAAGACCAGGGCCAGCCCCAGTCCGCTCCAGGAGATTTTTTCCGAAGGAACAGCTGCGACCACTTCCACCGGAGGGGACAGAAAGAGACCGCAGACCACCACTCCCAGAAGCGAAAGAACCTTGATGCCGGTCAGCAGATTCTGGGCGATCCGGCCCACCTGAAATCCAATCAACTGCAAGATGGAGAGTCCGGCAATGGCTGCGGCAGCGGTCAGTCCCGGTTGTGATTGCACAGCAGGCCAGACTTCTCCCCCGTATGCGGCAAAGACGAACGCCATGGCCCCCACGCTTGTCGGAAGAATGACGAACGTCTGAATCCAGCCGAATAGAAATCCGATCTGGTGCCCATAAGCACGCCCCAGGTAAACATATTCCGCTCCGAATGCCGGATAGGCAGCGGCCAGTTCCGCATAGCAGAGAGCGCCGGCAAGGGCCAGCAGGGCTCCCAGTCCCCAAAGAGCCAGCGCTGCCGCTGGACTTCCGCACAATTCAAAAACCGATCCCGGAACTTTGAAAATCGATGCCCCAATCACAATCCCGATATTCAGACTGACTACGTCCCAGAATCCAAGACTGGTCCGAACAGGCAGCGTCAACGGCGGTGTCACGCCGGAGGTCTCGACAGAGGGAATGGTCGCCATGCAATTCACTTTTCCCCGGCGCGGCCGGTTGTTCCGGTCGCATCCAATGAGATTCGAGTTTCCCCGGAATCCTCACACGCTGAAGAGAATTCCGACCATTTGCAGTACAAGGGAGGGACCGGATGACAACGAGCCTTACCGGGCGGAATCACGAATAAGCAGGGCCTGATAACCGCCGTCTGCCGGCTCGCCCGGCCAGTGTCCCATTTCCGAAATCAGGTGAACGTTCGGACATTCTGCCAAAACGGCCCGGACCACGTCTTCATTCTCTTCCCGATCAATGCTGCATGTGGAATAAACCACTCGGCCCCCGGGCTCGATCTGTTCCAGGGCTCGGCGTAACAGACATTTTTGAATCGGGATCAGTTCTTGAAAGGAAGCTGGCGTTAATCGCCACCGGGCTTCCGGACGTTTTCCCAAAACCCCGGTATTGGAACAGGGGACATCCACCAGGGCGGCATGAAACGGACCGGGAGGAAGATGTTCTCCTTCCGGCGTCAGCCCCCACGTTTCAATGTTCCGCAACTGCAACCGGCGAATATTATGGTCGATTGTCCGCAACCGATCTTCGGAGACATCACAGGCAACCACTTTTCCGGTTCCCTGCAACTTTTCGGCAAGATGACACGATTTTCCGCCTGGGGCAGCACACAGGTCCAGAAGATGTTCCCCCGGCTGAGGATCGAGAAGCCGGGCCGCGCCCATGGCCGAGAGATCCTGCACGCTGAAGCCTCCCGCCTGAAAAACGGGAAGATCTCCAACCGATGCTGATCCAGTCACTTGAATGGATTCCGGAAGCGGGCCCGGAACAGCGTCGATGCCGGCAGTTCGCAGTTCATCCAGAATTTCTTCCCGGGTATATCGGAGCAGATTCACCCGAAGCGACATCCGGCCGGGAGTCGTGAACCACAACCCGAGTTGAAGCACACGATTCAAATCACCAATCTGACCCTCCCAGCGTTGAATCTGCCAGGCGGGGAGACTCGTGACTTGAGAGATGGCTTCCACCGCATCACGGGCGGGATCCGCAAACAGGGGCCGTGCCAGTTCGACGGTCCGCAACAGCAAGTCATTCTTCTGAGGAAGCACCAGCGGCCAGCCCGATGCGGTGAGCTGATCGACTTGAAGCTCGTTCAGTGTTTGTTGTTTTGCAGGGGAATTCACATCGAGGTCCTCACGGACCGAATGGACGATTTCCCGTTCGATACTTCGCAATGTCCCATTCACAAACCCCTTGGCCCGGGGTTTTCCCAGCGTCTCACACAAGGCCACTGTTTCATGAACCGCCGCATGAACGGGAATATGCCGCAGGCAGAGAAGCTGGCAGACGCCCATCTGGAGCAGCCACCACAAATCGGCCTCCACCGATTCGCGGGGCCGGACAACGTACTTCTGCAGGATCGTTTCCAGGGAGAGACTGCGGCGCACCGTCTCGGAAGCGAGTTCCGTGGCCAGCCTTCGTTCCCGGGAAGGAGTCTGTTGCCGGCGAAAGAGATCATCAAGCGTTTTGGCAACAAAAGTGCCTTCCGTGGAAAATGCCAGCAGAGCTCGCAGGGCAAGGGCGCGGGCATTCAGACTTTCCGTCCGCGCGCGGCGCTCCGCGGAGGCGACTTTCTTCCCTTGCCAGGGATTTATCGGGCGGTCCGGCACAACTGCTCCAGATCTTCAAAAAAGCGGGGATATGTTTTCGACGTGCAACCGGGATCCGCGATTCGAATTCCCGGAGCCCGCAATCCCAGCAAGGCAAAACTCATCGCCATGCGATGGTCATCGTACGTTTGAATTTCGGCCCCATGAACCGGTCCCGGATGAATCGTCATACCATCAGGATGTTCTTCCACGGAAATTCCGACACGGCGAAGTTCGGTAACGACAGCGGCAACGCGGTCTGTCTCTTTCAGACGCATATGGGCCACGTTCCGGATGCGCGTGGGGCCCGTGGCGAACGGAGCGACACAGGCCAGTGTCTGTGCGGTATCGCTGATGGCGTTCATATCAAGGTCAATTCCATGCAGGGGACCTCCCCGCACCGTCATGGAATCGGCATTCCAGTCGGCGGCACACCCCATGCGAACCAGGGCATCGACAAAGCCGACATCCCCTTGCAGCGACTGCCGGTTCAGTCCCTCGACCGTAATTTCTCCCTGGGTGACCGCGGCAAGCGCGAAGAAATAACTCGCTGCGCTCGCATCCGGCTCGATCTGATAATCCCGTCCGGAATAAGGTTGAGCAGCCACTTGAAAGCAGTTGGGCCGGATTTCGATGATCCGTGCTCCAAAATCGCGCATCAGGGCGAGCGTCATTTCAATATAGGGGCGGGAAACGAGTTCTCCCAGTACTTCAATCGTGACATCCGTCCGGGCGGCGGGGCTGGCCATGAGCAGGCCGCTAAGATACTGGCTGGACAAGTCTCCCCGTACGGTCAGTTGGCTGGCCGCTAATCCGGTTGTGGAAATGGTGACGGGAGGGCAGTCATTGTTCAGATCGCATTGTGCCCCGACTCCCGCGTGATTCAGGGCGTCTATGAGGGGAACGATTGGACGTTCCCGCATCCGCTGATTCCCGTCGAGATGAAACGTTCCCCGTCCGATCGCACACAGGGCTGTCAGAAATCGAATGCTGGTCCCGCTATTTTCGCACCACAGTTCCGCCTGGTGACGCGGAAGGATCCCTCCGCAGCCCGCCACATTGAATTGTTTCGCGGCCGGATCAGCAGTCACTCCAATCCCCAGCCGGGAAAGACTCTCGATCATGACCTGGGTATCGACGCTCTCCAGCACGCCATGGAGTTGCGAACGTCCTTGAGCCAGGGCAGCGACAATCAAAGCCCGGTTGGTCAGACTTTTGGAACCGGGCGGACGAATGCGACCGTGAACCGGAACCGCCACGGGTTGAATTTCCAGAGAATTCATCGAAAAAAACGCTGAATCGGCAAAGTCAGGAGAACAAGAAAGTCCGACAGCAAAATATGCCGCCGGCACGTAACTCGAAGAATAACGACTTGGCGGCCCGCGTCACAGCAGACCGCAACGCCGCATCAACCGTTTCATGATTTCGGCGGGCCAGAACCCTCCTCCAGCATGTCTCATGCTGCAAACATTTCGAACTTTCGCCACGCGCGGGGATTTTGTGCCGCGTCAAAAACTTGGACGGCAGCCGGGACGAACGGGAACGAACCGGCCGCGCCGGGTGTCATTTCCGGTTTGGAACACTCCCTGTAAAAATAGGCGAACCGCTGGGGAAAGGGGGTGTCGCAACGGAAGAAAGTGGATGCGAAACGTCTGATCTGCAAACAGTTTGTTGACGGCTCCAGTGCCAGCGAATACTCTCGCACTTTCCATAAAACTGACGTTCTTCAGGGTGCTCAGGCATGTGTGCTGCGAATAAAAATGTTCCGGACCAGCAAGGCCGCTTCGGCGAATTCGGGCGGCGGTTCGTGCCGGAAACCCTGATGCAGGCCCTGGACGAACTCTCCGCGGAATATGCCCGTGCCCAGCGGGATCCCGATTTTCACGCCCAGCTGGACCATTTGCGGAAAACATATATTGGCCGCCCCAGTCCACTTTATTTTGCGGAACGCCTGACCGCACATTATGGAGGAGCAAAGATCTTCCTGAAGCGGGAAGACCTGAATCACACCGGTGCTCACAAAATTAACAACACCATTGGCCAGGCACTGCTGACTCTGCGGATGGGGAAAAAACGGGTGATTGCGGAAACGGGAGCTGGACAGCACGGCGTGGCCACCGCGACCGCATGTGCCCGTTTTGGACTGGGCTGCGTGGTTTATATGGGAGAAGAAGATATTCGCCGGCAACGGCTGAATGTTTTCCTGATGCGCAGCATGGGGGCCGAAGTCCGCCCGGTCACGTCCGGATCGAGAACTCTTCGGGACGCTGTGAACGAAGCTCTCCGGGACTGGATGGCCAGTGTCGAAAACACGCACTATATCCTGGGGTCGGTTGTCGGTCCGCATCCGTTTCCCATGATTGTCCGTGATTTTCAGTCCGTCATCGGGCAGGAGACCCGGGCGCAGTGCCTGGAAGCTATGGGACGGCTCCCCGATGAAGTGGTGGCCTGCGTGGGAGGCGGCTCCAATGCCGCTGGAATGTTCTATCCCTTCGTGGAAGACTACAACGTCGCCCTGACTGGAGTGGAAGCGGGCGGACGCGGATCGGCTCCCGGCGAACATGCCAGTTCGCTGACCTATGGCGTGAAAGGGATTCTGCACGGAAGTTACAGCTACGTTCTTCAGGACGAAGATGGCCAGACAATGGATGTTCATTCCATCTCCGCCGGGCTGGATTATCCCGGCGTGGGGCCGGAACACAGCTACTGGAAAGAGACCGGCCGGGTGAATTATGTCACCGCCCAGGACCACGAAGCCCTGGAGATGTATCAGCTGGTGGCCCGGCTGGAAGGAATTCTTCCCGCTGTCGAAAGCTCACACGCACTGGCGCAGGGAGTCAAAGCGGCCCGTGACCGCAGCCCGGACGACGTTGTTGTGGTCTGTCTTTCCGGCCGGGGAGACAAGGACGTCAACGAAGTTGCCCGGATTTTGAATCTGGAAATCTGATCGCGGTCAAAAGCCGGTTTATGCTGCCCCCGGAAGTCATGTTTCATTGAGGAGAAACGGTTGTCGTCTCGCATTGCCACTACATTTGCTGAGCTGCGTTCGAAGAATCAAATGGCGTTCATGCCCTTTCTGACTGCTGGCGATCCGGACCTCGCCACAACTCAGCAGGCGATCCGGGATCTGGCGGCAGCCGGGGTTGATCTGATCGAAATCGGATTTCCCTACAGTGACCCGATCGCGGACGGACCAGTGATTCAGGCCAGTTACGCCCGGGCGCTCCATCGAAAAATCACCGTCCGGCAAATTTTCGATGCATTGACAGAAATCAAGTCGGAGACATTGCCTCCGCTGGTGGCAATGGTCTCCTATGCCATTATTATGCGGCATGGAGAAGAACGTTTTTTACAGAACTGCGTGAAGGCGGGATTTTCCGGATTGATCGTTCCGGACCTGCCAGGAGCGGAAGCGGGCGAACTCTTTCAAGCGGTCCAGGCAGCGGGGCTGGACCTGGTACAACTCGTGGCTCCCACGACCCCCCGCGCCCGTGTCAAACAGATCCTGAGTGCTGGCTCCGGTTTTGTGTACATCGTGGCGGTTGCGGGAACGACGGGAGAACGACAGGAAGTGGCCACAGCCGTGATCGATCAACTCGACTGGCTGCGGGAAGAGACCGATTTGCCACTGGCGGTCGGTTTTGGAATCAGCCGCCCGGAACATGTCGAACCATTACGGGGACATGCGGATGGTGTGATTGTCGGTTCCGCTATTGTGCGTTCCCTGGAGCAAAAACCAACCCCCGATGAGGCGAGCGGTTCTTCACTCACCGCGATGCAGGACTTCGCCCGCGACATGGTCGCCGCGGCCCATGTGGCGGGCACGAATTCCTGATTGGGGAGGATTATCCTTGTAACAGCGATTGGGCTCCGTCAATCCAGACTTCCGTTCCGGTGATATGCCGGGCGCGGTCCGACATCAGGAACAGCACCAGGTCGGCCACTTCCTCCGCCGTCCCTGGTTTTCCGCCCGTCAGCGGAATCTCTCCTTCCGGATATTGAACACGGTCTTCAAACTGCTTCAGATCGCGTTTTTTCGTTGATTCCTCAATTTCCGTCTGAATGGAACCGGGACAGATGATGTTCACGCGGACCCGGGCGGGAGCCAGTTCGTTGGCCAGCATTTTTCCCATCGCTGCCTGTCCCGCTTTGGAGGTGGCATAAATGGTGGCTCCGGTATTACTGAACATGCGCGTTCCATTCACGGACGAAGTGATGACGATGGCTCCTCCCTGCTTCTTCAAGTAAGGAGTGGCGAACTTCACCGTCATAAATGTTCCCCGCAGGTTGATATTGATGGTGTGGTCCCAGTCCGCTGCGGAAAGTTCCTCGATGGGGGCCCAGACACCGTTGACGCCGGCATTTGCCAGCACCAGATCAAGCCGGCCCCAGCGGTCGACAACCGTTTTGACCGCAGCTTCGAGCTGATCATCCTGGGAGACATCCGCGGGAACAGTTAAAAACGCATCCGGGTGAGGACTCAGTTTCGCAACCGCGTCCATTTCTGCCTGATGCCGGGCACAAATGGCCACGCGAGCCCCTTCCCTGGCCAGGGCCAATGCGACCGCCTTTCCAATACCCGTGCTCCCACCGGTGATGAAAGCAACTTGTTCCGAAAATCTGAGGGCCATGCGATAACTCCGTTCAGGGAATGATCATGCCGTTTTTCAACGGCGTCTTTTACGAGGCACACTGAACAAGCTCCATTGTTTCACGAGATTTCAGCGTTTCACGGCTTCCAATCGTCATATGATGCGTGACCTGCGGATAAAGGACATCCAGTCCATTGCCGGATAATCACGCCATCGCTCTGTGAAACTCACAAAGCAGTGGCACTCGAAAATCGTGACCTCGTCAAACAGGGCGTTCAGCAGACATTCAATGCCGATTGAAATACTGCACTTCCCGTTCGTGCTTTTCGGCCGCTTCCCGGGTCTCGAATGTTCCCAGGTTGCGTCGTTTTCCGGTCTTCGGATTGACCTTTTTTGAGTACAACCGGTATTCGCCCGATTTCAGTTTGCGGATCATTTTCGTCCTCCTTCAGAGAGACTTGAGAGACTGCTTCGTCAGTGTCTGACGCGCTTCGGAAAATCCCTCCCAGGGATCTGCCTTGATTGTTCCCAGGCGGGAGAAGATATTTCGGACGGTATATTGAGCCGGGTCCAGATCGGGGGTGAGTTCATCCCATCGAAGCGGCGTGGCGACCGGCAGGCCGGGACGCGACCGGGTGGAATAAGAAGCAATCGCTGTCGCTCCCCGTCCATTCCGAAGGTAGTCCACAAAAATCCTCCGGGAACGTTGCGACCGACTCATGTTGTCCGTGTAAATCCCGGGAGAATCGCCCGTCATGCGGATTGCCAGCGCATGGGAAAATGCTTTTACTTCCTCGAATGTCCGCCGTCGTGTCAGTGGAGCAACCACATGCAGCCCCTTTCCCCCGGATGTGCGCACGAACGATTCCAATCCCGTCGCTTTGAGCCGTTCATGAATTTCCCGGGCTCCCCGCAGGACATTTTCCCACGGCGTTCCGGGGCCGGGATCGAGATCAAAAATCATTCGATCCGTATGTTCCAGATCATCCGCCCGGCCTTGCCACGGATGAAATTCCAGAACGCCCCACTGCACCAGCGAGACCAGTCCTGCCGCATTCCGGACAATGGCGTAGTCGTCCATTTTCAATTTCTCCTGAATGGAGATCTTCGTCACCCCGGAGAATTCCGCATCGAAATGTTTCTGATAAAAACAATCCCCCTTCAGCCCGCTGGGACAGCGGACCAATGAAAGCGGGCGATCCTTAAGAAACGGCAGAATCCATTCGCTGATGTCGACGTAAAACCGGGCGACATCAGCCTTCGTGAATCGGGACTCAGCATCAATGACACGGTCCGGATGAGAGAGAGACACACCAGCGATCATGACGTTTTCATCCTTGTAATGGCTGTCCGGATAAGGAGAAGATGCGGGCCGGGCATTTGCATATCGAGACGTTTTCCGCAATGAAGAAGTGGGTGTGCGGGATGATTTTCGGACTGTTTTTTTCTCGGGGGAATCGCTGGCTGCCGCCATCGATTGCGGTTCTTCCTGATGAATCACGGATGCGGGCTTGTCTTCACGCAGACCTTTGAACGCGGGATGCCGCAACATCCCTTCGTCGGTCCATTCGCTGAATTCAATTTCGGCAACCAGCTTCGGTTTCACCCAATGCGCCAACTGACGCCGGACAGCTGCCGGGACTTTTTCAAATGGGGATTCCGAAGCCTGTTCCGCTTGCAGTCGGCGAATCAGTTGTCGAAGCGATTCGGCCGTAAAGCCCGTTCCCACTTTTCCGCAGTACCGCAATTTCTTCCTTTCATAAATTCCCAGCAAAAGTGCTCCAAAGCCGCTCCGCGATCCATGCGGATGCGTATATCCCCCGATCACAAATTCCTGCCGTTGGTGGCACTTCACTTTGACCCAGCTGCGGCTTCGTTCTGACTCATACCGGCTTCCAGCTTCCTTGGAAACGATTCCTTCGAGCTGATGCCGGCAGGACTGGCGGCTCACTTCTTCGCCTTCACCCTGGACATGTTCGCTATAGCGCACAGCCCCGCTGTTCTCCGGAGACCAGGTTCGCAGTATCTGTTCGAGAATCCGTTTGCGATCAATCAACGGGACTCTTCTCAGATCCCGCCCCATGCAGAATGGAAGATCGAATACGTAGTAGACAAATTCAGATGAATTGCCCTCCTTCATTTGGTTTTGCAGACGCTGAAAATTCGGTAACCCGTTCTGATCCAGGAACACCACTTCGCCGTCCAGAATGGTCTCTTCGGGAATGAATTCCTGAAGGGCCGCTGCGATGTTCGGAAATTTCCGCGTCCAGTCGTTTCCATTCCGCGTGATCAGTTGAAGTTCTCTCTCTTTCCGCCAGGCCAGCAGACGGTAGCCGTCAAATTTCATTTCATGCAACCACTTTTCACCCCGCGGCGCCGCTGAGACCAGCGTGGCGAGTTGCGGTTGCAGTTCCACGGGGAGAGGACGGCGCTTCGCGTCCGGAAGATTGTCAATCGCCTTCGTCAATCTGTCGGTCGCGGAATGGGACAATTTTGATTTTGGGGACCGATGACGCGTCCCGATGGAAGATAATTTCCGCGCTGACTTGCGTTTCATTTTTTCGGAAGAACTCTTCCAGACATTGTCGGCACAGGCGGCAATTTCATTGAGATCACGACCGGAGAGAACGCTCAACGGCTCTTCTTCCCGAATATCGAACTCGCTGACAGCGCGTTCCTCGAGATCATGTTCTTTAATCAGCAGCCAGTTTTTTCCGTCGTCCCCGGCTGCGCCATGCATCTGCACGAGCGTCCAGCCTCCATGCAGTTTTTTCCCGTGCAGGATGAATTTCAACTTGCCGTCCCGATATTGCTGATGCGCGTTCCCAGTGGGTTCCCAGGTTCCCTGATCCCAGACCATGACTGTTCCGCCGCCATATTCTCCTTTTGGAATAATCCCTTCAAAGTCGGCATAAGCGACGGGATGGTCTTCCACATGAACCGCAAGTTGTTTTTGATGCGGATCGAGCGAGGGACCTTTCGGGACCGCCCAGCTTTTCAATGTTCCATCGAGTTCCAGGCGAAAGTCGTAATGCAGACGGCTGGCCGCATGTTTCTGGATGACATACCGCCGCGTATTCGCTACGGTGCGTCCCCGTCCGGAGGAAGGTTCGGATGTTTTGTGAAAATTGCGTTTCCGCCGGTATTCCTTGAGCGTCATTCGAGTTCAGCTCACTTTCTTCTTCTTGTGGGAAGCCGGTTTCCGGGCTGAGGCTTTCTTCCGTGACGAAGAGGAAGCTGTCTTCTTCAGACTTTGCTTGAGAACGTCCATAAAATTGATCGTCTTCGATTTGGCAGGAATTTCTTCCTCTTCCATCGGAGCTTCTTCCACTTTTGTTTTTCCGGACGCAATCCGATGATCAATGAGTTTCATCAGTGCGTCGCGATATTCATCGTGGTATTTTTCCGGCCGCCAGGGCTCCGTCATGCCGTCGATCAATTCTCCGGCGAGTTCCAGCTCTTTTTCGGTCACTTTGTATTTCTTGAGATCCTGGCCAGGAAAATCGAATTCCGTGGCAGGAACGACTTCCTGCGGAAAACGAAGCAGATTGAGAACGAGTGCCCGCCCATCCGGCATTACCGCGGAGAGATATTGACGGGTACGAATGACAACCGTGGCAATGCCGACTTTGCCCGATCTTTCCAGGGCATTTCGGAGGATCATGTATCCTTTTTCCGCTCCTTTTCCCGGAACGATATAATAAGGCCGGTCGAAATAGACCGATTCGATTTCCTGCAAGTCGACGAACTGTTCAATCTCCACCGTGCGAGTCATTTCCACCGAGACCTTTTCCAGGTCTTTTTCCGTTAAGAGAACATAGCTTCCTTCGTCGTATTCATAGCCTTTGACAATGGCATCCCAGGGAACTTCTTTGCCGGTCTCTTCATTAATACGTTCGTAGCGGACCCGGGCGGAGTTCCGGCTGTCAATGAGTTTGAAGCCGATATCCCCACGCCGTTCCGCGGAGAAAATGGAAATCGGAATATGAACCAGACCGAACGCGATCTGTCCTTTCCAGATGGGACGAGCCATGAAATGCCTCATTTTGTTTCGTGCCCCCTCTTCCGTATCTGAATTCTTTCAGGGGCCGAATTCCGGTTTTACTGTTTATGGGCCGAATCGTCTTTTTCCAGCGGGGTTTCCGCTGGCCCAGCCACAACATGGCCCTCGGTCGAGAATCTCGATCCATGACAAGGGCAGTCCCAGGTCTTTTCCGCATGATTCCATTCCACCACGCATCCCAGATGCGTGCAGATCGCGGAACAATTCGAAATCGTTCCATCCGGAGCTTTGTAAACCGCGCGGCGATGGCCCTTCAGATTCAAGATGCGGCCTTCATCAGGGGGAATCGCTCCGATGGCCCGCTCCTGGGGAGTTTTGAGATAGCCGCGAATCAGCCAATAGGGATAACCGATATTCTCTTTGAGATATGTCCATAATCCCCCGCGCAGATTTGTCCGCGACAGGCTGAAAAGATTCTGCCATGGATTTTCCTGTCCCAGGACCCAATCACAGGCCATCATGGCGGAAAGCGTTCCAAACGTCATTCCATTCCCGGAAAAACCGGTGGCTTCAAACTGCTGGTCCGTGGCTGGGCCGATATAAGGCAGGCCGTCATTGGTTTCGATCACCTGTCCCGACCAGCGATGGTCAATCTGAATTTCCGGGAGAAGTTCTTTAAGCAGCATTTCCAGATTTTCATAACGCTGTTCAGCATTCTCCGCCTGACCGGTTTTATGATCTTCGCCGCCAAGAATCGCGTCATATTTCCCGTCACTCCGATGGGAAATCCGTAAATAATGATATGGGGAAGCAGTATCGTTATAGCTGCCTGCGGGAATCGCAGGGTCATCCACAATTCCTCCGACAACATAGGTTGAATAACCAGACAGTTTCGTCTGAAGGGCGGTTGCCGATAATAGTCCCAGGGATCCTGTTAATGGAACGTGCGTGGCAACGATGAATCGATTGCAGCGGACGGCGTGCCCGTTGACCGTCAACTTCAATGGATCCTGTTCCGCTCCGGTCAATCTGCTCCGGGTAAAGATTTGGCCTCCCGCCTTCTCGACAGCTTCCGCGAGCGCGGAAAGATAGGAGACCGGATTGAAAAACGCCTGATCGTCATAACGAACCGCTGGATATCCGGAAAGGGGCGAATGTTCCACATATTCCGCGGCAAAGCCCAATTTCGCTGCCACTTCGGCTTCGGCACGCAGACAAGCCTGTTCGTCATGATGCGAATGGATCGGCTGATGCAGCCATCCCGGAACCCGTTGAAACAAGCAATCGATTTCCAGGTCATGCGTCAGTTCTTCCATCAGGTCAATGGCCAGTTGCCCCCCCTGCCAGACCAGTTTTCCCGCATCTTCGCCGAAGCATTGAACAATCTCACTGAGACGGGAATCCGTTACATAAGTGAGGTGAGCGGTCGTATGCCCCGTCTCCGCTTCGGCAATCTCTCCTTTTTCAAATAACGCGACTTGCCTGCCGGCCGAGGCCAGGAGAAAGGCCGTTGTCATTCCCGTGATGCCTCCTCCAATGATGGCCACGTCACAGTTCAGATTGTCATCGAGGCTGTGAAAATGCGCATGTGGCTGATCCAGCCATAATGGAGCGCTCGCAAGTTGAGAAGCGTGCATGGCTGTTCTCCTTCAATTGTTAACAACAGCGGAGTGCTCTTGAGATCCGTCAAGACAATCCGTCCAAACTCAATGCACAATGGAGAGATCCGTCTTGAAGATGATGTCTCATCTGCCGGGAAGCACATCCACACGGCATAGGCTGCGTTCTGCCTCGCGAGAAACCCGTCTTATTCAACAGACTCGTGCAGCCAGCGTGCCGCAATTTTGAAATCGTGCAGAATGATTGCTTTCGTTCGAGAACGCCCTTCTTCCGTGGGGGCTCGCAGCGCAGCGGATGGATGAAAAGTCACCATGGTGTTCGCGCACCAGCTGATGGAGAATTTCTGACCATGATGACGAGTCACAGGAATCGTTTTCCCGATGACCGCCCGCGCCGCTGTCGTTCCCAGGCAAATCAGGACATTGGGATGAATGATCTCCAACTCCTGTTCGAGCCAGGGACGACAAGCAGAGATTTCCCGGACGGAAGGCTTCTGATGCAACCGCCGTTTCCCTTTTTGAATGAACTTGAAATGTTTGACCGCATTGGTGACATAGATGTCCTTCTCCGAAATTCCCGCGTTGGCGAGACATTTCGAAAGAAACTGGCCAGCGGGGCCGATGAAGGGATGTCCTTTCTGATCTTCCTGATCCCCCGGTGCTTCGCCGACCAGAACAATCCGTGCGCGGGAATTCCCTTCCCCGAAAACAGTTTGAGTGGCAGAAAGATAAAGCGGGCACCCCCGGCAACTTGCAGCGGACTTTCGCAATGTCGTCAGGCTGATTGTCTTCGGTACAAAAGGGGCTGCCCCCGCAGACGTGGACCCCATACGAGCCTCCCCTGGGAAAGAAATCGTATTCTCCGTTATCGGCAATGCATTGCAATCCGGGACATCCCCTCAGCAACGATCTCCCGGTGTCAGAGTTCATCGGGAGTGGATGACGACTGGATCCGATCTTCCGCTGGTCCGATGCGTTCGGTCAGATTACGCGCGGTGTTAATCAATCCGATATGTGAAAATGCCTGCGGAAAGTTTCCAACCAGCCGTCGGGAATGGACATCATATTCTTCCGCCAGCAGACCAACATCATTCCGCAGACTTAACAGTTTTTCAAACAGGCGCGTCGCTTCCATCTCCCGCCCCTGCAATGCCAAGTTATCTGCCAGCCAGAACGTACACAACAGGAACGCTCCTTCTCCGCTGGGCAGACCATCAATCTCAGAATCACTTAAATAGCGATCCACAAATCCGTCACGGACGAGCCGTTTTTGAATATAATTGACGGTGCCAATCATTCGCGGATCAGTCGGAGGCAGAAAACCGACTAATGAAATCATCAGCAGGCTGGCGTCGGGCTCATCGGAGTCATAATGCTGCACGAATGAATTGACGTCCGGATGAAAGCCCCGCTGGCAGACTTCGTGATGAATCTCATCCCGCAACGCCCTCCATTTGTCAACTTCTCCTGGCAGGCCATATTTTTCGACAGCATCCACCGCTCGATCCAGGGCGACCCAGGCCATCACCTTCGAATGCGTGAAATGCCGCCGTGGACCGCGAATTTCCCAGATTCCTTCATCGGGCTTTCGCCAGTCGGTTTCCAGGAAGCGGACCATTTCCCGTTCGATGCGCCACGCGTTTTCATCCGGGGCCAGCCCTGCCCGGCGGGCAAAGTGCAAGGCATCAACAACTTCTCCATACACATCCAGCTGATGCTGATTATAGGCAGCATTCCCGATCCGGACGGGAGAAGAGTTTTCGTAACCGGGCAACCAGTTCAAGTGATATTCGGTTAAACGCCGCTCTCCGCCAATCCCATACATAATCTGAATCTGCTGAGGCGTTCCCGCAACGGCATTCACCAGCCATTCCCGCCAGGCTTTCGCTTCTTCGATATATCCGCCGCCCATTAAGGCATACAGGGTAAAAGTGGCATCCCGCAGCCAGCAGTAACGATAATCCCAGTTACGGACCCCTCCGAGAAATTCGGGCAGGGATGTCGTCGGGGCCGCCACCACGCCTCCCGTCGGAGCATATGTTAATGCTTTCAGGGTAATTAATGACCGGAGAACCGCATCTTTCCATGGTCCACGATAATTACAGCGTCCGGACCATTCCCGCCACCAGTCTGTTGTCGTCTGCAATTCCAGCTCCCCGTTTCTTTCCGGAGGTTCCGGGGCGAATGTGGACGACCATGTCAATGAAAATCGCGAGCGATGCCCCTCGGTGATGCAGAATTCCGAGACCGTTTTCAGATCTTCGCCATGCAGCGCCACATCGGCCCGGCAGTCCAGCGTTTCCGGTCCCGCAACCGCACGGATCCCCCGGCTCGTCTGGCGAACCCAGGGAACAATCGAGCCATAATCAAACCGAATGACCAGTTCCAGCCGCATTGGAACTCGTCCGGAGACCCCTTCCACAATACGAATCACATCGGGTGCAGCGGTCCGGGGGGGCATGAAATCAATCAGGCGGACGATTCCGTTTTCGGTTTCAAATTCCGTTTCGAGAATCAGCGTTCCGGGACGATAGGTCCGCCGGACGTGGAGAATCGGTTCAGCGGGAGCAATCAGCCAGCGTCCGTGTTCCGGTGTTCCCAGAAGGGCGGCAAAACAGGCTGCGGAGTCGAACCGGGGAAAGCAGAGCCAATCAATCGACCCATCATTGCCCACGAGGGCTGCGGAATGGCAATCACCAATGAGTGCGTAATCTTCGATTTTCAAGGGCATCTTCGGTGGTCCTCATGCGGTGCAATCAACTTATCGTAATCGGCCCGGTTGATGGCTCAACCTTCCCTCCGAAACGTTCAGGAAATTCCTCTTCATTCCTGGTCGAGAATCAGCAGGATGATTCCTGGTCGTTGGGAGTTCAACGTGGCGGATCATCAATCAGAACGAGATGGATCTGAAGTTTTTTCAGATCAATTCCCTGATGCAGGTAGAATCATGCGGAAACGAGGGCTATGCTGAGACCAATCATCCTCGCCGATTCCGGATTTCGATCCGGACAGGCGAACGCGGAGCAAGTTTTTTCCGCATTTCGACGCCATCATGTTTCATCGGAGGCGTTCGGTCATCAATCAGATCGCTTTTCATTCAGGAGACTGCGCGATGTGAATCGCCAGCAATGAGGTCTTCCCCGAAGAGAGTATCCTGAATTTGCAGTTGCGGTCCTCAAAATTTTTTACTCGGGAACATCGCGTGCTTTGGCTGAGGTGACCGCAGCGACAAGCAGGAATCGGCATCTCATTGCCGGTCGGATGATATGCCTGCGGCCTGGCGCGGATGGCCCGAATTCAGTCAACAGGAAAGACAATGTCGTGGAGTGAAAACCTCCCCCTTCCTGGTTCCATGCGACATGAAGATGGATCCGTTGAGTGGAATCTCTGGGCTCCGCTCTGCGAAAACATCTCCCTGGTTTCACGGGAGTTCCAGGCAAAGCCACCTCTGATGGCGCAGCAAGGGGGATGGCACCACCTGCGTCTACCGGATATCCCCGACGGTTTCCGTTACTCATTTCAGATTCGCGACCAGCTCTTTCCCGATCCCGCTTCGCGCTGGCAGCCCGATGGAGTCCATGAAGCATCAGCGGTCTTCACTCCAGAACACTTTTCCTGGACGGATGCGGAATGGCCGGGAATTCCGCGGGAACAACTCGTCATTTACGAATTGCATGTCGGGACATTCACCCCGGCTGGAACGTTGGCAGCCATTATTCCGCGATTGAACGCCCTCAAATCACTGGGAGTGACCGCTCTGGAATTGATGCCGGTGGCACAGTTCCCCGGAGAACGCAACTGGGGTTATGACGGTGTTTTTCCCTATGCCGTCCAGAACAGTTATGGTGGTCCGCGGGCGTTGCAGGAACTTGTCAACGCGGCCCATCAGGCCGGAATCGCTATCTTGCTGGACGTGGTTTATAACCATCTTGGTCCCGAGGGGAATTATCTGTCTCAATTCGGTCCGTATTTTACGGATGCGTATCGGACTCCCTGGGGGGCCGCGCTGAATTTCGACGGTCCGGACAGCGATCCAGTTCGCCGGTTTGTCCTCGAAAATGCCCGTTACTGGATCCGGGACTTTCATCTTGATGGCCTCCGGCTCGACGCTGTCCATGCGATTTATGACCTTGGAGCGCGTCCCATCCTTTCAGAACTGGCCGAGGAAGTTCATCAACTGGGGATCGAACAGCAACGCCATGTCCATGTCATCGCTGAAAGTGACCGCAACGATCCGCGCCTGGTGGATTCTCAAGACAGGGGAGGATGCGGAATAGACGCTGTCTGGGCGGATGATTTCCATCATAGCGTGCTAACGCTGCTGACCGGAGAAACGACCGGATACTTTGGTGACTATGGAACAACGGAACATCTGGCACGGGCGTACGAACGGGTTTTTGTTTATGACGGCGCTTACAGCATCTGTCGTCGACGGCAGCACGGGGCTCCAGTGAATGATCGGGACCGAACCCGTTTCGTGGTGGCGGTCCAGAATCATGACCAAGTTGGAAACCGGGCCCTGGGCGACCGGCCTGCCACGCGGATCTCTCCCGCCGCTCAACGTCTGATGTGCGGGTTGCTGATCATTTCTCCCTGCATTCCGCTGCTGTTTATGGGACAGGAATATGGAGAAACCCATCCGTTCCCGTTTTTCTGTTCGTTTCTGGACGAACATCTGGTTGACGCGGTCCGCCAGGGGCGTCGCCGTGAGTTTGCCAGCCTTGGATTTCAATGGGGAGAACAGATTCCGGACCCGCAGGCGGAATCCACATTTCAGTCGGCAAAACTCAGTTGGAACTGGTCAGAAGAAACATTCTCCGGACAGATTCGAAATTTATATCGCGACGGTTTGCGGTTACGGACCACCGATCCAGGACTCCGGGATCGGCAGCACACCCGCGCCATATCCCTGCCTTCCCTCTCGCCAAATTCCGTGGCCACGGATTCAGCTTCCGGAATTCTGATGGTCGTGCGGGGGGAATTCTCCTCTTCCGTGGCACTGGTGAATCCATGGGACACTCCCATGCGGTTACCGGAAATGAAACTGGAGCACCGGCATCTGAAATTCAGCACCGAACGGGCCTGTTATGGAGGGCCACGGAACAACCTGATGGAAACAGATCAGTTATTCCCTTTTGAAATGCAATTTTATGGCTACTGAGATCATGACTTCCCGGATGAGTACACCCTCTCTTACGCAACTCACCCGACGCGTGTGTGACATCCTCCAGCAACGGCGGGTCCGCCCCCGGGCCACATATCGCATCGAATTTCATCCGCAGCAGAACCGGTTCGAAGATGTCCGCAAAATCATTCCTTATCTGGCCCAATTAGGGATCAGCCATCTGTATGCCAGCCCGTTATTAAAATCATTCAGCGGTGCTCCGCATGGATATGCAACCGTCGATTATTCGCTATTGAACCCGGCCCTGGGAACTTCCGAGGAGTTCGAAAAGCTGACGGCAACGCTTCGCGAATACGAGATGGGACTCATTCTGGATATTGTTCCCAATCATATGAGCACCGCCGCCAGCGAAAATGCCTGGTGGAACAATGTTCTCGAACATGGCCAGAGTTCCCCTTACGCGGAGTTCTTCGACATTGACTGGCAGCCTGCGGAAAAATCGCTGAAAAACCGTGTTTTACTGCCAATTCTCGGGGAAGATTTCGGAAAAGTTCTCGAGAGCGGACAACTGGTCCTTTCTTATGATCAGGGAAAATTCTCCATCAATTATTATGACCACCACTTGCCGGTGGATCCCTCAACCAGTATCGATGTTCTGGAATCATTACGACAGCGAATGCAGGCAGAGCAATATCCTTCCGAATATCTGCTCGAGCTGGAAAGCATTTTGACCGCGCTGCGGCATCTCCCGTCACGTCTGACGGTGGATCCCGGCCTTTCCCAGGAACGTCAGCGGGAATCGACGATCGTCCAAAGCCGATTGCGAATCCTGTTGGAAAACGATCCGGATTTTCTCCACATGCTGCGGGAGATCCTCCAGGAATGGAACGGCCACCCTGGCGACAGCCATAGTTTCGATCAGCTGGAAAACTTATTACAACTCCAGGCTTATCGCCTCTCCGCGTGGAAATCGGCTTGTGATGAAATTAACTACAGACGATTTTTCGATATTAACGAACTGGCGGCGATCTGCACGGAGAAGTTATCTGTCTTTCAGCACACACACTCTTTCATTCTGGAATTACTGGTCCGGGGCGAGATCCAGGGGCTGCGCATTGATCACGTGGACGGCCTGTATGATCCCGAACAATATCTCGGCCGCTTACAATGGGGCTACGTGCAAGCCCTGGGAAAACATCTCTGGATGCTGGATGAGTTCGCTGTTCCCTGGGAAGAAATCGAAGCCGGATTTCTGACGCGAATGCACGACTTTCTCGGCGGTCCCGATCCGCTTGCATTGCTGGACATCAAAACGGATTCAAAGAGTGCCCCTGAAAAGAAAAATGCGTCCCGGCCCTGGATCACGTCTCCGCCGGTCTATGTGGTGGTCGAAAAAATCCTGGGACCGGAAGAACCGCTTCCGGCAAGCTGGCCGGTGGCGGGGACCAGCGGATACGACTTTCTGAATCTGGTGAACGGCCTGTTTGTCGATCCCGCCGGTTATGCCCGGATTCGCCGCAGCTATCAGCGGTTTTCCGGACATCGCTTGTCGTTCGACCAGGAAGTTCGCGAGTCGAAACGGGTGATCCTCGATGTCTCCATGTCCAGCGAACTGCACCTGCTCGCCCATCGTCTGAAGCGACTGGCGGAAAAAAATCGTCATTCACGCGATTTTACACTGAATTCTCTGATCAAGGCGCTGCGGGAGATTATCGTCGCCTTTTCGGTTTATCGAACGTATGTCAGCCCGGAAACACCCCGGGCGAATCAACCCTGCATTGGCCACGCTTCCCCACGCGAGAACTTGCTTCCATCGGAAGAAACGCATCCTGCCCGGGCGCACGCAAGAGCAATCTGCTCAAACCGGGACAAAACGATTATCAGTCGCGCGGTACACTCCGCCCGCCGGGCCAATCCTGCCATGGCGGCGGCAATCTTTCAATTCATTCACGATTCCTTGTTGAATTTGCCCGCGGAAGACGCGGATCGCGAACAACAGGAACTGTTCCTCGGACGGTTCCAGCAGGTCACGAGTCCCGTCATGGCGAAAGGCGTGGAAGACACCGCGTTTTATCGCGATGTCCCGTTGCTTTCCGTCAATGAAGTCGGTTCCCATCCGCCGACCGCAACGGTCGGACTCTCCCAGTTCCACCAGGAAAATCTGTTCCGGCAGAAACACTTTCCCGGGGCCATGCTTTGTTCATCCACGCACGATACCAAGCGCAGCGAAGACGTTCGCGCCCGGATCAATGCTCTGACCGAGATTCCGGAAATCTGGCGAACGGCACTGGGCCGCTGGTCCCGGTGGAACCGGCATTTTCGATCTGAAGTGCATGGCGAGACGGCCCCCGAAAGAAATGATGAATATCTGTTCTACCAGACGCTGATCGGCATCTGGCCGGCCAAAACAATCGACACCGACGAGCACGCCCAACTGGTGCAACGGATCCAGCAATTCATGATGAAAGCCATTCATGAAGCCAAGGAACGGACCAGCTGGATTTCTCCCGATGCTGACTACGAACAGGCCGTCGAGAAATTCATCCATGGAACACTCCGCGAAGAACCCGGAAATCGCTTTCTCCAGGATCTCGCGGACATGATTCAGCGAATCGAACGGGGAAGTCTGCTGAGTTCTCTTTCCGCCATGGTGTTGAAATTGACGGTTCCCGGTGTGCCTGATCTTTATCAAGGACAGGAATTCTGGGACGACAGCCTCGTCGACCCCGATAATCGCCGTCCCATCGATTATTCCCCACGGCGGGAGACTCTCCGGGAATGGACCTCTTCCCGAAATGGAGAGCTTCCGCTCCCGTTCTGGTCTGCAATGGAGTGCTGGAAGAATCAGCCCCGTGATCCACGGCTCAAAATGTTTGTCCTCTGGAAATGCCTGCAATTGCGGAAACAGTTCCCCCCGTTGTTTGAAGCGGGTGAATATTGTCCGCTGGAGGTTCGTGGTCCCAACCCGGAATGGATTTGTGCGTTCCGCAGGTCTCTTCCGAAGAATCGGTCCGGAGCCCGGCTGCTGGTCATCGTTCCGCGCCTTTGCCAGCAATTTCTTTCCCATTCTCAATTGGACGCTGCCTGTCCCCCTCTCTCGCAAAATCTTGCTCCTTCTTCACTTTCCGTGGATTCGCTGCGGGAAACAACGCCGAACTGGCAGTTGGAGATTCTTCCGGAACTGTCGGGGAATTTTCAAAACGTCTGGACCGGCGAATCCCTGTCCATTGAAGAAGGGGCATTTGATTTGAATTCCCTTCTCACGGAATTCCCCCTGGGGCTACTGATCTCCACAGATTGATGGAAACCGGCCCTCCCTGTCGCAGTTGCATTCCAGAGTCACCGGCGCGGACGGTTTGTTCTATCCACAATCAGAGCCAGTCATACTGCATGAAGAAGTTATTGAATATTGTTGAATGCGGCGAAAATTCAGGACATCTGCCGCATAAATTTTTCGAAACCCCCGTGAATTTCCGGTGTTGAAACATCTGTGCAGCGTCTGCCAGAAGGACCAGAGAGGGGATGTCGTCAACCACTGGCCACTTAACAGGCAGGCCAGATGCCCGCAACGAAGGCATCGGAAAGAAGTGAACTGATGCCGACGCTGTGATTTCAACAACAGATAACAGTATCAATTCAGGAATCAGGTTCAACCAGGAAATCAGGGGAGAATTTCATGTCACGATTTTTGAAACGGGCCAGCGTTCTGGCTGTCCTGATGATGTTGGCCGCGCCGGTATTGGCACAAGGCCCCGGCGGACGGGGGGGACGCGGATTCGGCGGCGGATTTGGTGGTGGATTCGGACGGGGCGGTTCCGCATATGGACTCCTGGGAAATCCCGCCGTGCAGGAAGAGCTGGCTCTGTCGGACGAACAGAAAACAAAGACGGCTGAACTGTTGAACTCCATGCGCGACGCCCAGCGAAGTGCGTTTGCCTCCGGAAATCGGGAAGGACTTCGCGACCTCTCTCCGGAAGAACGCCGTGAACGCTTTGAAACCATGCGGAAAGAGATGGATGAACGCAACGCCAAATTGATGGCGGAATATCAGCCCAAATTTGCTGACGTGCTGGACGAAGTTCAACTTCAGCGGTTGAACCAGATTCACTGGCAGGCCCAGGGAACGCGCGCATTGCACGATCCGGAACTCGTGAAGGCACTCGGATTGTCGCAGGAACAGCAGGAGAAAATCGGGACTCTGCTCAATGAGAACCGGGGGGGCTTTGGAGGAGGCCCCGGAAGACGGGGACCGGGCGGAGACAATGGTCAGGATCGGGATGCCCGCCGCCAGGAATTTCAGGCCCGGATGGAAAAACTCGACAGCGACGTGAAAGCAGTCCTCACCGATGCCCAGAAGACCGAGCTCGCCAATCAATTGGGAGCCTCTTTTGACGTTGCAAAACTTCGCGGCCCCGGTGGGCCTGGACCTGAAGGCCGTCGCGGTCCCGGAGGCCGGAATCGTGGCCCGGAAGGAAATCGTTCTCCCCGGCCAGACAATGCCAATTAGGGCGGAGTTGCAAATGATATCTATCACGTCGATCCTGATGAAATACAGGGAATTCAAGGCCGAACGTGATAGAACAATAACCAAACTGGTCTAGAGCGGACCAATGTCGCATGGCTGCGTTCCGCCACGCGGGAACCAGTCATGCATCCAATCAACGCGGGCTCAGGCCAGAGCAATTTGCTCTCACTGGCTGAGTTCTCGAAACCGCATCGGCAGACTTGGAGTTTGCCGATGCTTTTTTATGCGCAGCGACTCCCTCCAAAGAATCAAGATGTCTGCCCAGTGGCATGGGAGGCGGGCTGTCTGGCGCAGACGGCGTAATCGCTACTGTCCGCGGAAAAATGATGCTGGAAACCTCGGTGAAGACAATTTTTCTGGTCATTTACCGTTCATGTGCCACCTTTCCGAAATCGCAGGCGAATCCAGGGAGACATCTGCTTCGCCTGGGAGACGGCCTTCAAACCCAATTGAAATGAACTCTGGTTTCTTTCGCCCCTTCGGGGAGAAGATGGCCAATGGATGGCTTGGGCCATAAGCCTTGGCAGGAGACTGGACAAGTTCCTGCACCCCGCAAACAATTTGCCGGCAGTATCCTCCGAACGTTCAGAAGTCAGGGGGCCGGCTAGAGCGGAGTTGCAAATGATATCTATCACGCGGATCCTGGTGAAATACAGGGAATTCAAGGCCGAGCGTGATCGAACAAAGACCAAACTGGTCTAAAACGCCGGCCATCTGCCAGCAATGTCATTTTTGAAAGCATGTAGTCATGAATCTGGTCGTAATCGGAACGGGATATGTCGGACTGGTGACGGGAACCTGTCTGGCGGACAGCGGAAACCATGTTGTCTGTGTTGACATTGATGCTGCCAAAGTGGAACGGTTACGTCGCGGAGAAATCCCGATTTACGAGCCCGGCCTGGAAGATATGGTGCGTCGCAACGTACAGGCCCGGAGGCTCGAATTCACCACGAATGCCGTGGAATCCGTTCCGCAGGCCCATTGTGTTTTTATCGCGGTCGGAACTCCGGAAGGGGAAGACGGCTCTGCCGATTTGAAATATGTGTTTCAGGCTGCTGAAGGAATTGCCCCCGCTCTTTCTCCGGAAGCAATTGTGATTATTAAAAGTACGGTTCCCGTGGGGACAAACCGCGCCATCAAGAAACGGCTGGACGAACTGACCGGTCGGGATGTCTTTGTGGCCTCCAATCCCGAATTCCTCAAAGAGGGCTGTGCGATCGAGGATTTCATGAAGCCCGACCGGGTGGTGGTCGGCGTGACGCAACCGCATGTGGCCGAAACTTTGAAAGCCCTGTACCAGCCATTCCTTCGCACCGAAAATCCATTCCTGACCATGGGGCTGGAGAGTGCGGAAATGACCAAGTATGTCGCCAATTGCATGTTGGCGACAAAAATCAGCTTCATCAACGAAATGGCCAATTTATGCGAGCTGGTCCATGCGGATATCAACGATGTCCGTCGTGGGATCGGGCATGATCAGCGGATCGGGTTTCAGTTTCTCTTTCCGGGAGTGGGATATGGCGGCTCCTGTTTTCCGAAAGACGTCAAAGCCCTCACCGCGACAGCCCGCAAGCATCAGTTTACCGCGTCCCTGCTGGAAGCAGTGGATGTTGTGAACAACCGGCAGAAATCAGTCCTGTTTCACAAGTTGCACCATCATTTTGAAGGACGTCTGTCAGGCCGCAAGATCGCCATCTGGGGACTGGCCTTCAAGCCACGGACCGACGACATCCGGGAAGCGCCCTCCCTGGAATTGATTCGCCATCTTCTGGATGCGGGGGCCGAACTGCATGTTCACGATCCGGTCGCCATGGAGAACGTTCGAAAAATCTTCGAAGATAAAGTCCATTATCACGACCATCAGTATGATACGCTGGCGGGCGTGGAAGCCCTGGCCATTGTGACCGAATGGAATGAATATCGAAATCCCGACTTCGATTACATCAAACACAAAATGGCCCAGCCAGTGATCTTCGACGGGCGCAATCTGTACGATGTAAAACGGATGCAGCAACTCGGTTTTCACTATTCCGGAATCGGCGTGAACATGGTCGATTCATGAGAATGCTATCAAAACATTCCCCATCGGCAGGGCCAGCACATATTAAACATGTTGTCTTGTGAGGACTTCTGTCAGGAAGTCGGTGTTCATCATGCACAGACGATCATTATGCGATGCCTGATCTTACGAGACTGTTATTTCGACGACAATTCAAAATTGATTTCCGACTCATTCGAACTGACATTAGCCGTCAGAGTGGAATCGACATTGTACTGCTTCGGAATTTTTTCCGTTACAGCCTCTTGGACAACTTTGCCTTCCACGACGGCCTTGTCGCGACCAGTGGTGATTTTCACTTTGTGCGTTCCGACGACGGCTCCCCTCTGGTCGTGAGCGTATACCAACTCGTACTGTCCTTCCGTATTGCTGACGCCACTGGAAGGACGCCCGGTTTCCGGGGTAAACACCACTACGGCATCAGGAACTGGTTTCCCGTCGAGCGTTACTGTGCCATGAACGGCCACAAGCCGGGGACCTGACGATCCACCGCATCCGGATAAGACAACCAAAAAAATGACTGGCGCGAAAAAATGAGGAGTCATAAAGTGGATTGATCCCCGTGCAATAGTTTTGAGTGGGGTGGATCGCTTATTCCTCGGAAACGAGTTCAATGAAACGGAGGAACATTCAGGGGGCAACAACACGTGCTGTCTTTCTTAGAGCGGAGTTGCAAATGATCTCTCACGCAGATCCTGCGTGAAAGACAAGGAATTCAAGGCCGAACGTGATCGAACAAACACCAAACTGGTCTAGAACTCTCCCAGCACTTTCCCATCCGCTCGGTTTCCCAAGTTTCGGTAGGTGGTCATATCAATATTCTGACTGACAAATCGGACTGATCCGTCGCACAACACGAAATGACATCCGCCTGTATGCTGACTGCCAAAATTGGCTTGTGTATCGCCATAAGTGATGCCGATTGTGGCCAGGTTGACATTCATTGGGTTTTTAACAAGTCGACAGCCGTAGTTTCCCCATTGCCAGTAGGCATTATCACTCACATTGGAATCTGTCGCTGCGGGGGAGACATTCGACGCGAGAGTCGGATCGGTCCATTTTTCTCCAATCAGGAACGTGTTGGACGTTCCGTCGGTGACGTCACGGAGCTTGATACTGGACTGGATATTGGTAATTCCCGACCAGTCGGAAATATTTGTGGAATAGCAGTTCGTCGTGCCGCAGTTCATTGAATAATCTCCCCGTGCTCCGCCGTAATAGGCGCTTCCGCCCGACCCCGAAACCGGGACGACCTGGCGCAGACGACTGTGTGTGGGGCAGAAATAGGATGAGATAGGAATGACTTTGGCTGCTTGATTCTCGGCATCCGAGCCTCCTACATCCCGGCTGAAATTGAACTTATTGTAAACGTTCGCCTGATCCATGAAGGGGAGGATCATTACCCAGCCATTCGCATGGTTCGCAGCGATTCCGCCGTAGGGAAATTGATTGACCTGATCGTGATAGTTATGGACCGCCAATCCCATTTGCTTCAGATTGTTCTTGCACTGAGAACGGCGGGCCGCTTCGCGGGCCTGCTGGACCGCGGGCAGCAATAGTGCAATCAAGACGGCAATAATCGCGATGACGACGAGAAGTTCAATGAGCGTGAATCCTGGCGAGTCCCGGCGGGCAACGCGTCGAGGAGATGGACCGGCACGAAAATATAACAAAGTCTCTGGAGCGTTCTTCAAAGCAATTCGATCAGCAGAAAGGGACCAGGCATGCATGATTTTCTCTCCATTGATTAAGGGATGAGCCAGGATCCGGGACGTTAGCCGATTTTCGAGAAGAAATGATGAAGACAAGTTAAAAACAGAGAGTCTTCCGAAAGAGAAAGGTGTTGCTGCGAATTAATGGCTCTCCTCTCCCGCACAGCTCGCGGCACGCCATTTCAGCATTGTAAATCACACACGGGTTTCAGCTTTGTCAGGGTGCGGTCAAGGACGGGAGAGCCTCCTGGCAGGATGGATGTCCTTCAAAACGGAACTCCCATCCCCCGGTTTGACCGTCCGCAGACCCACCGGAAGTGAAGCGTCCGCTGAAGGTGGGTCAGCGGCCCGGTAAATTTCCAGGCGAAACCGCATTCCGGCAGAGCGTCTGACTTGCAGCAACCCTCTCCGTCCGGCCTCGACCGCACCCTACAATCGACCTGACCTACGTCACTGCGGCGGGCTGCTTCGCGGGCCTGCTGGACCGCGGGCAGTAATAGTGCAATCAATACGGCAATAATCGCGATCACCACCAGGAGTTCGATCAGCGTGAACCCTGAAGAACGACAAACACGCGACCAGCGTCTTATGTCAACCTGGAGATTCTGGGGGGGGGGGG
>Ga0182738_1000254_pt1 | contig 80962 bp, 71 predicted proteins | sample eDN5th30CBELigMG_FD_128876 | JGI IMG/M metagenome (GOLD analysis project Ga0182738, IMG submission 128876) | Enriched Miracle-Growth compost microbial communities from Emeryville, California, USA - eDNA 5th pass 30_C BE-Lig MG (version 2)... ... | reverse complement strand
GTGTTGATGGCATTGGCGATCTGCGCCGTCATCTTCTCCTGGATCTGCAGCCGCTTGGCGTACACCTCGACCACGCGGGCGAGCTTGGAGATGCCGACCACGCGGCCGTTGGGGATGTAGGACACCCAGGCGCGGCCGATGATGGGCGCCATGTGGTGCTCGCAATGGCTCTCGAAGCGGATGCCGCGCAGGACGATCATCTCGTCGTAGCCTTCGGTCTCCTCGAAGGTGGTGGAGAGGATCTGCTCGGGGTCCTCGTGGTAGCCGCGGAAATACTCCTCGAACGCCTTGGTGACGCGCTTGGGCGTGTCGCGCAGGCCGTCGCGGTCGGGGTTGTCACCCGTCCAGCGGAGCATGGTGCGTACCGCCTCCTCGACTTCGGCGCGGGTGGGCATCGCCGCGCCGCCCGAAGGCTCTTCCACGCACGATACGTATCGGCGCTGCAACGTCAGGCGGTCACTTTGGCGCGACATGGACTGTCCCCGTCATGTTTGGGTGGACTTTGCAGAAGTAGCCGAAAGTGCCCGGTCTGGTGAGGATCACCTTGCCCGATTGCCCGGCGGCGACATCGGTATCCCAGGCGCCGTCCGTGCTCGTTGCCGTGTGGTCGACGTAATCCCTGTTCGTCCACTCGACGGTGTCGCCGACCTTTGCGTCGATATCGGCGGGCGTGAAGGCGAGATCGGAGATCGTGACGCTGACGGTACTGGCGACGGCGATCGTCGCAATCCCCGAAAGAAGCGCGCAAACGACGGCCGCCGTGAACGAATACTGCATGATCTCGCCTCCCTGCCGCACGCAGCGCGATCGCTCAATGCAGCTCGCCGGCGAGATGCTCGGCGTGCTGCTCATGCCCCTGGAAAATTTTCAGGCCCGTCTGGAGCAGCTGCTTCAGCTCGCCGTTCTGCGAGGACGGAATGAGCGTGCCGGCGAGGGCGCCGTTGACCGTCTTGTGGTAGGCGACCTCGTTGTCGACGTACGCCTTGTCGAATGCGGCGCCGGAGAGCTTGGCAAGAGCGGCGCGCGTCTTCTCGGCGTCGCTGGTGAGCGAGCGGCTGGTGTCGTTGTCCTCCGGTGTCACGTGCAGTTTCTTGACCAGCGCCAGCGCTTTGACGTTCACCGCCGTATGGTCCTTCACCATGTTGTCGGCGAAGGCGCGCACGGCGTCGTTCTTCGATTTCGCGAGCGCTTGTTGCGCGGCTTTGATGTCCAGCTCGCCGGCCGTGTAGGCGATGTGAGCTATTTGCGGGTCTGTCGGTGCCCCGCCGGCGCAAGCTGCCGCCGGCGCCAGTGCAATCACGAGTGCTGCTACGATCGAGCGACGCATTCTCCACCTCCCTGAATGACGCGCCGTGCATGTCGGCATTCGACGCGTTCGGAAGATTGGATGGCGAGCCGCGCTAAAGGTTCCCGCTCTCTTTGAGACGGGCGATCACCGCTCCGGTGATGCGCTCGCAGCGCTTGTCGCCGAAGGGAAACAGATCGGCGAATTGCGGGCCGAGGTGCTCGCTCAGCTCGTCCTTCAGCAGGCGGCGCGCACGGTGCAGGCGTGTCTTCACCGTCTCCGGCAGCAGGCCGAGGGCTGCCGCCGTTTCCTCGACGCTCAGCCCTTCGATGACTCTGGCGACGAGCACGGTGCGAAAATCGCGCGGCAGGCGGTCGATCGCGCGTTCGACGAGCTCGCAAAGCTGGTGCTGGGCCATGGCGCGCTCCGGGTCGGGGGCCGCGCGTGCGGCGGGAAAGGCGATGATCTCGGCGCCGCGGCGCTCAATATCGGTATCGACGTCGGCGGCCGGCACGTCGGTGCGCCTGCGCAGCCGTTGCAACGCCTCGTTGACGACGATGCGTATCAGCCAGGTCGAAAGACTGGCGTCCCCGCGGAAGCCGTGCAGCGAGGCGAACGCCTTGAGGTAGGCCTCCTGCAGCACGTCCTCCGCCTCGCCGTCGTCACGCACCACGCTGCGCGCGACCCTGTAGAGGCGCCGGTTGTAGCGCTGCATGAGCGCCCGGGCGGCGGTCTCGTCGCGGCGCAGGACGAGCACGATCAGATCGGCGTCCGATGCGCTGGCGAGCGGGGATATCTCGGCTTTGGGCATGGTTGGCGCACCTCTTTGGTTCCGATTGGATGTGCGGGGTGCAAATAGGTTCCGGGCGCCGGCTCGGCCGGGTTTCGCCAGCTTAGCCTGCAACGGCCTTTCTGGCTTCCTCCACGCACGCGGGGGTGCAGGCAAAATGCCTGACCATGCGCGGGCACCGTGCTCTGGCGTGTCCGCTGCCAGTGGCGAACTGTCGCCTCCATAACGAGCCCGTCCGTCCGCGGCGATCATCTGGCGCAGCGTTCGGCGGGCAAAAAAGGGAGGACGACCGGATGCCACTGGACTCTTCTATTCCACCTCACCTCAGATGCCCGCGCACGCGCTCGCGCCGGGTCAGCGACAAGTGGAACCCGCCGGTTCCGATGTTCTCGGCGCGCGGCGCGCAGTCCATCGAGAGCCTCGTCATGGCGTATTTCGGCGTGCAGGCGAAGGGCGCCGAAAACAAGGGCCCGCTGTGCGCCGCGTTCCAGAAGATGCTGCAGACGTTCAAGGAGCCGGACGGTCCGGCGCGCCACGACCTCGTGCAGTTCACCGACGGGGAGGGCTATCTCAACCTCATCGCCGTCGGCTATTGGACCGACACGGCGCAGTTCGCCAAGTGGAACGACAGCGCCGCCGTGGCCGGCTGGTGGGCGTCGGACGAGCGGCTGAAGGAGGGCGTCGGCTATTTCCGCGAGATCCTGCGTCCGCGCATGGAGCAGTTCGAGACCATCTTCACCCACGAGCACGGTCCGCTGGAGGGCGTCAGCATCCTGCTCGGGTCGATGAGCGAGCCGATCATCGAGCACGGCTACTGGGGCTCGATGCGCGACCGCCTGCCGCTGTCGCAGACGGACTCGATGGATCCGGTGGGCGAACTCCAGGTGGCACAGGGGACGCCGGCGCTGGGCGGGCGCGTCATCATCAAGGGGCACGACAACCTGGCGATGATCCGCTCGGGCGAGGACTGGAGCCTGACGGAGGACGAGGAGCGTCGCACGTGGTTCGAGGACATCGAGCCGGTGCTGCACGAGGGCATGAACTATCTGCGCGACGATGGCCTCGAGGCGGGATGCTACTGCAACCGCTACGTCCATCACATGGACGAGAACGGCAATCTGCAGGAGAAGGGCTTCGGCTACAGCCTGTGGCGGTCGCTGTCGAAGATGGAGACGTGGGCGGAGTCGCACCACACGCATCTGCAGATATTCGTGACGTTCAACAGGCTGGCAAAGAAGTTCAAGAACCTCACACTTTACCATGAGGTGTCGGTGTTCGACGGTGCAAACCAGCATTTCGAATATATCAACTGCCACCCCACCACCGGAGTGTTGCGGGCCGTGTGAGAAAGCGCGCCTCCACCACCTGAAGCAGCGCGCTTCCATCACCTGAGCATGTGCGGCGCCGGCCTGATGGCTGGCGCCGTTGCGCATGGAAAGGGACGATCAGCTTGGGAAGCTGAGACGGTCTACGGCGGTGCCGTTCGCGCGTCGCAGAGCCGGCGGCGCGTGCGCTGTGCCGCCCTGCGGATGGAAGGCGCGATCACGTCCTCCTTATAGGCGGATCAATTGCGCGTCGGATGCTGAGCAAGCTCAGGAGAGCGTTCCCGCGGCGCTCCCGTTCCGGTTGTGCTCAAAACCGAATCGCCCCATGGTTCGTACGCTTTTGAACACATTACTCGCGACGACCGCGTCATTCTTGTTGTTTCCGTATTGAGCACAATGCGTTGGCCGCCCCGCCAGAGGGGCGCATTTGCAAAAACGAACGAGCTCTCTGGGGGCAACACACATGAAACGATTGAACGGGCGACTGATTGCGTACGGCTGCCTTGGGCTAACTGCGATTGCGGCGCCCCAAGCGGCCGAGGCGGCGTGCAATACTTCAGGCAATAACGTGAATTGCACCAACGCGACGGCCGGAAACCAGACATTTGCGCCTACCGGCAACGGCTGGAACTACAATCTGCATGCCACGCCCACGCCACCCGCCAGCATCAACGGCAGCGTGACGATCAACAACACCGGCGGCCTGGGCAACTACAACGGCACCTTCACCATGGATGAGGGCACGTCCATCGCGCCGGCGGCCAACGTCAACGCCCTTACGATCAACGGGACGACGGCCCTTGGCTTCGTCACCCTCAACATCGACGGCAGCATCATCAATCACGATGCGCTGAACCAGAACTTCGATGCTCTGCGGCTCGTCAACGGCTGGAACTACGAGGTCAACATCGGCACGGCGGGCGTGCTGGTCGGCAACGACGACGCGCTCGTCGTCACCGCCATCGCCAACAACGTGACCGTCAACAACGAAGGCACGCTCACGGCGCGCGGTCAGGCCGGTGGCGCCAACGGCGGCGAGGCCATCATCATCGCGCAGGGGGGAACCCAGGACGCGAAGGTCGCCGGCTCGGCCACCATCCATAACACCGGGACGCTGGAATCGCTCGGCACCACGCTCGGCGGCCAGGCGATCCACGCCGCGGCTGTCGGCGCGCTTACCGTCACCAACGACTACCGCTACGAGGACGACGAGCGTGTCGAGGACACCGGCCGCATCCTCGGTGGCACCGAGGGCATGCGATTGGTCTCGGGAACCTCGGTCACCGTAACCAACAAGGCCTACATCCAGGCTGCTTCGGGTGACGGCGTGCAAGCCGTCGTCGACGGCACGACGGGTGGCATAAAGATCGACAATGACGTCTCAGAGGATGGCACAGAGGGAACGATCAAGGTCCTGGCTGCCGGCGCCAGCGGCGGCGACGCAATCGACGCCCGCATCGCCAATGTCGGCAACGACGAAAGCATTGCGATCACCAACAAGGGCCACATCGAGTCGATCGCGGGCGCCGGCATCGTGGCCAGCACGACCGGCACGGGCGGCATCTCGATCGGCAACCTGTCCACCAACTCGATCGTCAGCTTACTCGACGGCATCGATGCCACGAGCACCACGGGTGAAATTGCCATCTCTAATGGCGACGGCAGCGTCGAGAACCCGGATGGAAAGATCACCGCCGGTCAGATCGGTATCAATGCCCTGGCGACCGCCGGTGGTCCCATTACCATCTACAACGGTAACGCCTCCGTCTCCAACTCCTCGATCACCGCGGGCGGCGAGTACGGCATCCTGGCCCAGAGCCTGGCGGGTGGCGCAAACGAGTCCGGGCAGGTCACCGTTTACAACTCCGGTAGCGTGACCGTCTCCAGCCCGACCGCCTTGGCTGCAGTTCGCGAGGTCGCCTCTGGAACCACGCCGAACGGATACGCGTACTTCGACAACGGCGCGTTCGGCACGAGCAACAACGCGTACGGCGCGCGCATCAACGCCTACGACCCGGAGAACCCGGGTGCGGGCGACGCCAATGGCGTCGAGCTGCAGAAGATCGACGGCACCGGCGGCATTCAGATCGGCAGTTCAGATTTTGTCTACGGCGCGGTGTTTTATAACGAGGGCGGCTGGGATTTCACGGCACACCCTGCCGGCAACTACCTGACCGACGTGGCGGACGGCGGCGGCGTCTATGCCCCGAACGGCACCGCAGTCTCGATTGTCCACACGGGTGCCGAGAGCAGCAAGACCTTGTTCTTCAACAGCGGCACGATCATCGGCCAGGGCAACGCCTTCGACCCGGTCGTGCGGATCGAAACGACCTATAACCCTGCAGCCGTGGCCGTACCCACCGAGCCAGACCAGCCGTATCAGGTGGTGATGACGAACACCACCAACAGCTCGGGCGTGGTGGGCGTGATCGCGAGCTCAGCACTGCCGAGCTTCTTCGTGATGCCGACGGGGGCGGCGCTGGTGGCCAACGAGGTCAATCTGGCGGCCTTCAGGCCTGCGTCCAACGACAATCTGCTGGAGGCGACCGGCGCGCCGGTGCGCTTGGACAACTCCGCGTTGCTCGTCGGTCGCTTGACCTTCAACACCGAGCAGAGCAACACGCTCCACAACTTTGCCGGGGGCGTCTGGCTCACGCGGGGCACCAGCCGCTTCTACGGCGGGGACGCCGACATCCTGACCAACCACGCCGGCGGCATCATCCAGACAGCGTTCGGCGCGGAGCCCGACGTCACCTCGTTCCGGGGCCTCAACCAGTTCACCAACGGCGGCCTGTTGAACATGATCGACGGCGGCCTCGGTGATCGGACCTTCACGTCCGGCAACTACACGGGCGGCTACAATGGCGTGGACGGTCGGCTCGGCGTCGATGCCTACCTCGGCGCGCCCGGCTCGACGGCGGACAGGTTCTTGATCGGGGGCGATTCATCCGGGAAGACGGGCATCATCGTCAACGACCTGAACGCTGGGCCAGGCTACTACAACCCGACCGGCATACAGGTCGTGCACGTCGACGGCACGACCTCCGCGCCGGAGAACTTCAAGCAGACCAGCCCGCCCGGCAACTTCTATCTGCCCAACGGGCCCATCGACAAAGGCTTCTTCAGCTACGACCTCTACCGCCGGGAGGAGCAGTCGGTCGGCTGGTATCTTGCCAGCGTCCCCAATGCGCGCGCCTTCGAGCTTCCGCAGTTGGCGACCGCCGCGCAAACCATCTGGCATGAAACCAGCGTGTGGCTCGACCGCACGGCCGACCTGCGGCGCACTGCCGACTGCGCCGTGACACCCTACGGGGTTGCCCCGAAGGCCCAGGGAGGCGAAGGAGCCTGCTACCAGGGGCTGTTTGGCACCTGGGCGCGCGCCTTCGGCGGCGATTTCGACCGCAGCGCCACCAACTCGGCCTCGGTTTTCGGTACGCCTTCGACATTCAACAGCAACTATAGCCAGAACCTGTGGGGCTTCGAGGGCGGCGCGGACATGATGGTGCTGCGGCCGAGCTCGGGCGACGGCGTGCTGTGGCTCGGCGCTCTCGCCGGCTTCGTCTCCTCCGACGTGCAATTCGACACCAGCTACGACAAGGCGGAGTTCAGCGGCGCCACGGTCGGCGTCTACGCAACCTACGTCAACGGTCCATTGTACGCGGACTTGGCGTTCAAGGCAGACCTGCTCGACGTCGATTACAAGACGACGTTCGGTGGCGCCTCGGCGAACACCAATTCCAATACCTACGGCCTGCGCTTCGATACTGGCTACCGGTTCAGTCTGGCGCAGGGCTTCTTCATCGATCCTGAAGGCACACTCGCCTGGGCCAACACCAACGTCGACAACATCTCGCTCCTGGCCGCCAACGCGAACTTCGGCAGCCAGGATAGCTTCCGGGGCCGTCTGGGTGGCCGCATCGGAGCGAGCTGGGCCGGGGCCGGCGGCATCTTCGAGCCGTTCGCCGAGGCCAGCGTGTGGCACGAGTTCGAGGGCGACAATGGCGCGGCACTGGCCAGCGGCCCGCTGGTTCTCGCCCTTACCGACAGCATCGACGATACCTGGGGCGAGGTCGGCGGCGGCATCAACTGGTTCAACGACAGCGGCGCCTCGGTCTTCTTCAAGGGCGACGCGCTGGTCGGTGGCGATCTCACCGGCTTCAACCTGAGAGGCGGCGGCCGCATCGGCTGGTAAGTCGCGGCGCGATCCTACGCCGAGGATGCAAAAACGCGACGCGCAGCCCCGAGCTGCGCGTCGCTTTTTGTGTCGGGTCTTCGCACTGGGCTCGCGGCGGCTGTTCTATTCTGCTCCGAAGGTCGTCTGGCGTCGCGCGGCGAGCATCCAATGGGATTGCTTGCAGCGCCTTCCGCGGCTGTGAGATCGCCTCGAGGGTTTCATAGAGCGTATTGCTGTCCAGCGAACCACGCTCACCCTTACGCGCGGTTCGGTGCACCGGCCGGTGGGTTACGGCCGCCAAGCGGCGCGGAAAGCTAATGACAGCGCCGGGCGTTGGCTGGGGGACTAGGATTCGAACCTAGACAGGCAGAGTCAGAGTCTGCAGTCCTACCATTAGACGATCCCCCAATGCCGGGATCCGCGGCCGCAAGCAGGCCGCCGGACGGCGCATATAACAGGTGGTCCACGGCACCGCAACCCGCACGCGGCTCGTATTCGCCGCGCCGCTGCTACGGCGGGCCGCCGGAGCCGGACGGCGGCGCACGGGGCTCCTTTGCCAAATCCGGGCCGCCGCCCACATCCACGAGCTCCGGCCGGTACTCGAAGTGCATGGTGTCGTAATGGTACCAGCGGCCGCCCCAGATAAATCCGTGCCGCTCGAAAATGCGGACGATGTCGACCGGGATGGTGTTCCTGTACGCAATGGCGCCATCGCTGCGCGCGGCCGCGTTGCGCCAGTAGTCTGATCGCGCCAGTGTGATGTCGATGGCGATGCCATGGCCATGCGCCGAGACGCGGCTCGTGCCGGCGATGACCCGGCAATTGTAGGTTCCGGCCGAGGGGATGAGGAAGACGTCGAACGAGGCAGGGAGCTCGTCCAGCTCACGGCTTACCGCAGCGAGCGCCGCAGCGGCGCCATTCACCCGGCTGAATGGCAGCTTTTGCCCGCCGCGCTTCGGCAGCCACGCGACGTCCGTGAGATTTGTCGCCACCTCGCCCTTGCGGCAGTCGCCGTAGACCTTGTCGAAGAAGGCCGTGTTGCGCGCCCGTCCCGGGTCGGCGTCCTTCGCCGGGGGCACGATGTCCGCGCCGGCCGGGTAGGCGATGGCGAACATGTCGGCGATGTCGGGAGCGGCGAGCCATTGCGCGAACGGCTTGCTGCCGTGGCCGTCGTCGAGCGGCATTCGCGTTCCATCGCGCCATATCAGCGTGCCGTCCTCGACCCGGGCGAGATGTTGCGGGTAGGCGGCGAGCAGGCGTGCACGCGCCGCCTCGTCCAGGGCGGCGCAATAGCTCCCGGTCGGCGCCAGCAGTGCCGCAGCAACAAGAACCATCGGAACGGGGAGCGACGCATCAATTAGGTCTATTTCAGCTACGCGGCCATGGGGATGGTCCCCGGTGCCCGGTTGCGCTTTACGGGGCGCCGATTGCTGCTAGACTGGCGCCAAGTGTCATCCAGGAAGACGCTTGATGACGCAGCTCGCCTTGTGGCGGGCCGCATGCCAGGCGCTGGAGCTATAGGACTGTGCAGGGCTATCCCGACGAGGGCGGCGCCACCGATGCGCCTGAGGCCACGGCCAGAAGCGGCGGCTTTCCCGCTACCATCGCCCATCAATTTTCACCCCTCGATCGCGGCGCATCCGCCGGCGAGCCTCCCGTCGCCTCGTCCGGCGAGGGGCGCGATATGCGGCCGGACGCCGTCTACGGGGCGCTCGACCTCGGCACCAACAACTGCCGCCTGCTGCTGGCCCGGCCGTCGCGCCGCGGCTTTCGCGTGATCGACGCGTTCTCGCGCATCATCAGGCTCGGCGAGGGGGTCAGCCAGACGGGGCGGCTTTCCGAGCCCGCGATGGCGCGCACGCTGGACGCCTTGAAGGTCTGCGCCTCCAAACTCGGCCGCGCCAGGGTGCGGCGCTCGCGGCTGGTGGCGACCGAAGCCTGCCGCGTGGCGGAGAACGGCGCCGAGTTCCTGGCCCGCGTCCGCGACAAGCTGGGGCTCGAGATCGAAATTCTGACCAGGGAGGTGGAGGCGCGGCTGGCCGTGTCCGGCTCGGCGGCCCTCGTCGATTCGAGCTGTGACTACGTCCTGGTGTTCGATATCGGCGGCGGATCCTCGGAGCTTATCCTGCTCGACCTGACGCGCCGCCGCCGGCAGCGCGACCGCCGCCTCGATGCGCAGCATTGCATGGTGGCGTGGACCTCGCTGCCCATCGGCGTCGTCACCCTGGCCGAGCGCTTCGGCGGCCGCCATGTGACGGCGCAGGATTTCGAGGCGATGGTCGCCGAGACCATGCGGCTGCTGGCGGACTTCGAGCAGCAGCATCGGGTGGCCGAACGCCTGGCAGGGCGGCGCATGCACATGCTCGGAACTTCCGGCACGGTGACGACGGTCGCCGGCATTCAGCTCGGCTTGAAGCGCTACGACCGTAACCGGGTCGACGGCTGCTGGCTCACCGTCGGCGACGTGCGCGACGTGACGGGAGATTTGCTGGGGCGCAGCTTCGAGCAGCGGGTCGCCGAGCCGTGCATTGGCCGTGACCGTGCGGATCTCGTTCTTGCCGGCTGCGCTATACTGGAGGCCATCCTGCGCATGTGGCCGTGTGAGCGCCTGCGGGTCGCCGACCGGGGCCTGCGCGAGGGCATCCTGACGACACTGATGCTGGAGGACGGCGTCTTGCCTGCGATGCGCCGCCGCCGCCGGCCGGTCTGAGAGCAATTCATGACGCAAAAAAAGCGTAGCGGACCGCAGAAGGGACCGGGCGGCGGCCAGCGAGAGCTGCACGTGCGCCTGAAGACCGCGCGCAAGCACCGGCCGTCGTCGCAGCGCTGGCTCGAGCGCCAGCTCAACGATCCCTACGTCGTGGCGTCGAAGCGCGACGGCATGCGTTCGCGCGCCGCTTACAAGCTAAAGGAGATCGACGACAAGCACCGGTTCTTGAAACCGGGCGGCACCGTCGTCGACCTCGGCGCCGCGCCCGGCGGCTGGAGCCAGATCGCCGCCGAGCGTGTGCAGTCGGTGGCAGGCAAGGGGCAGGTGGTGGCCATCGACTATTTGCCGATGGAGCCGCTGCCGGGCGTCGAAGGTTTGCAGCTCGATTTCACGGACGAGCACGCCGAGACAACTCTTAAGTCGCTGCTGCGCGATGGGCAGGCCGATGTCGTCCTGTCCGACATGGCGGCGCCGACTACCGGGCACTCACGCACCGACCATCTGCGGATCATGGGGCTGGCCGAGGCGGCCGCCTATTTCGCCTGCGACGTGCTGCGGCCGGGCGGGGCATTTCTGGCGAAAGTGTTCCAAGGGGGCACCGAGCGCGAGATCCTCGATCTGCTCAAGAAGCGCTTTGCCACCGTGCGACACGTGAAACCGCCGGCCAGCCGAGCGGGTTCGGCCGAGCTCTATGTCCTCGCGACAGGCTTCCGGCCGGAACGATAAAAGCGAGCATCACGGAGCTGGCTATTGCGATCCTCGCCGGGCCGAGGATGCAGCACCGGGCACGGTATTCATTTTGCAGATGCAAGCGACCCTGTGAATGGAATATTCTGGCAGGGCAATGGTCGCAGGCGGTGCGACCGGCACACTTCCTGTTTGGGGCGGCGTATGATCAACTCGCGGGATACTTTCCTCGCTGAGCTACAAGCGCGAGAGTTACTCGACATCGCGCACGCTGCGTGGAGCAGGGAGGACGTTGAAGCCGTCCTCGCCTGCTTCGTCGATGACCTGCACTTCTGGAGCAATGCCTCGCCCCGCGGCGATGCGCTGACGGTGACCGGCAAGAGCGCGTTCCGTACCTACCTTCACTCGATAGATGTCGCCGAGCGCATCTCGGTGCGCGAGCACTTCCGGCTCGTCGACGGTGTCGGCCGCGCGCGCATCGACTGGTTCGTGCGCCACAAGAGGACGGGCCACACGCTGACCGGCTCGTACCGCCAGCTCGTCGGCTACCGCGAGGGCAAGATCTGCCGCCTCGAGGAATACCACGATGCGGCGCGCATGGCAGCGTTCTGGCGGCTCATCGCCGGCGAGGATGCGCTGGCCGAGACTGCCCCGTAACTTTGCTGCGTTCGCCTGCCTTCAGCTCCGCTATCGCTGGCTGGGTACTGGTGGCAGCGCCGCGAGCCGCTCGACCAGTGCCGCGTTGAAGCGTTCGGGCGCCTCGACTTGCGGCGAGTGGCCGAGATCGGGAAACGCGATCAGGGTCGAGCCCTTGATGCGCGCCGCCGCCTCCGGCGCCAGCTTCGCGTAATTGCCGAGCGCTTTCGCCGCCTCCGCGGATGCCTTGTCGCGTCCGATTGCGGTCGTGTCCTTCATGCCGATGAACAGCAGCGTCGGCACTCGCAGCCGCTCGAGCTCGTAGATGACCGGCTGCGAAAGGACCATGTCCGACGTCAACGCCTGGCTCCAAGCGACGATCTCGCCATCCGCGCCCGTGTACATCGATGCCAGCATGTCGACCCAGCGATCGTACGCCGCACGCCAGGTGCCGTGATAGTAGACCGCCTGCTGATACCGCTTGATGCTCTCCGCGGTCGTCTGCTTCTCCTTTGCGAACAGCTCGTCGACGGTGCTGAGCGGCACGCCCTTGGCCTTCCAGTCTTCCAGTCCGATGGGGTTGACGAGGACCAGGGCGGAGGTGTCGTCGGGGAACATCAGGGCGTAGCGGATGGCCAGCATGCCGCCCATCGAGTGGCCGACGACGATCGGCTTGTCGACGCCGAGGTGGCCCAGGAGCGCGTGCGTGCTCGCGGCGAGCTGATGCAGGCTGTACTGGTAGGCACGCGGTTTCGCCGAGCGGCAGAAGCCGATCTGGTCCGGTACGATCACGCGGTAGCCGGCAGCGGTGAGAGCCGAGATGGCGCTCTCCCAGGTCGCGCCGCAGAAGTTCTTGCCATGAAGCAGAACCACGGTGCGCCCGTTCGCCGCTTTCGGCGCCACATCCATGTAGGACATCCATAGATCCTGTCCCTGCGAGCGGAACTCGTAGCGGCTCACCGGATAGGGATAGGGGAAGTCCGCCAGGTACGGCTCGGCGCCGGCCGCTGCAACGCTCGCCACCAGCGCCAGGGCAATGCAGCAGGCGCGGTAAACATCAATTTTCATGCGATTGCCCTCGCTTTGCCGCCCCGTGGCGCATCGGCCGACGCGCATATTGCGCCGATGAGAATATCGGCGGATTTGAGCAGGCTCGACGAGCCCGCCGAGTAACGCTGACGGCGGCTAACGCGACGTCGAGCAAATCGGGTCTCGCTGCGCCTGGGTCAACCGGGCGACCGTCTCCGCCGGAACAGGATTCGGGCCGCTGCCTTCTTAACCAGGTAACGCACTGCATCGATTGTTCGGCGATTTTCATCGGTGCACAAGGCACGTGCTTAAGGACTCTGTCACGGGGATCGGCTAAGGTAGTGGTGGTGCAAGAGAGGTTCGCGATATGAGATTGCTGTATCTCAGTCGACTTGGTCTCGTCGTCATCGCGCTCGCAGTTTTGCCATGCGCACTTGCCCATTCCGAGGACGCTGCGGACATATTCTCGGTCGCCCCGCAACAGGCGGTGTCGTTCGGTGGCGGAGACGGAGACAGCTTCGCCGTCGAGCAGATTTCGCCCAGCGACAACAGTGTCACGGTGCTGCTTCGTCCGATGGGCGAGGGCTGCAGCTTCCGCTTTCCCGTCAGCGTAGGACGCAGCGTGCAGCTGCGCGCCGACACGCCGGACGGCCAGGGCATGCTGTGCAAGGCGACGCTGCAGGCGCTACGCGCCGACGGAAGCGCCGAGTTTGGCGCCGAATGCAACGAGGCGCAGGTCTCGCACGAGCGCAAGTGCCCTCCCGATAGCGACACGGCTTCGATCGACTATCCGCAGCGCTGAACCGGCCGCTCTCGCCGACTATCAGATCGTGCCGGTGCCGGCGCGCCTAGTGGCCTTCCCTTGTTGTGCGAAACGGCGCCTTGCCCATCGCCACGAGCAGGGCGGTCACGGCGCCGGCTGCGAGCCCGACGACGGCTGACCCGGCGGCAGACACGAGCCATGCGAGGACGTCGCCGCCCGCCGGAACGGCATCGCGGGCCGCCTCCGCCAGTCCGTGGATGACGTGCTCGGGAGCCGCGAATCCGAACGCGGCCAGCCCGTGGATCAGAATGCCGCCGCCGACCCACAGCATGGCGATCATGCCTATGAAGCTGAGGGCCTCGAGAAACGGCGGCATGCCGCGGACAAGTGCACGCCCGACAGGCCCGGAGATGATCCCGCCGCGCTGCGCGAGCCGTGCACCGAGGTCGTCGGCGCGCACGATGATCGCCACGGCGCCGTAGACGCCCGCCGTGAGGACCACCGCTGCCGCGGCGAGCACGATCGTCTTGGTCAGCAGGTCCGGAGCCGTCACGGCCGAGAGAGCGATGGCCATGATCTCGGCCGAAAGGATGAAGTCGGTGCGGATTGCCCCGGCTACCTTCTCGTCCTCGCGCGCGCTGTCGGGCGTGGAGAGGCTGGCGGCAACCTTGGCGTCGGCGTCATGTTCGCCGCTCGGCGCCAGCATGTGATGCACTTTCTCGTAGCCCTCGAAGGCGAGGTAAAGACCGCCGAGCATGAGCAGGGGCGTGATGGCCTGCGGCAGGAAGGTGCTCAGCACCAGCGCCGCCGGCAGCAGGAACAGCAGCTTGTTGCGCAGCGACCCAATGGCGATGCGGCCGACGATGGGCAATTCCCGCTGTGCGGCAAGGCCCGTGACGTAGCGCGGCGTTACGGCGGCGTCGTCGATGACGACGCCGGCGGCCTTGGCGCTCGCTTTCACGGCCTGTCCCGCCGCGTCGTCCAGCGTCACCGCTGCCAGTTTGGCCAGCGCGACGACGTCATCCAGAAGCGCAAGCAGACCGCTCATGGTTACGAAATGCCCCCTCCGTTGCTCCGGGCCCAACCCATTGGAACCCCGCTCCGCCGTCCTCCGTTCCCCAGCGGACCAACCGCCGGGAGAAAACCGATGACGCAGAAAACCTTGGCCGAGATCGCAGAAAGGATGCGCGGCATCGACATCGCGATGCTATCAACTAAGACGCCGAGCGGCGAGATTGCAAGCCGGCCGATGAGCAACAACGGTGACGTCGACTACGACGGCGACAGTTATTTTTTCACCCTGTCGTCGGCGCACATGGTGGAGGAGATCGAGCGCGACGCGCGCGTGTCGCTGGCCTTCTCCGTCGAGCCCGGCCTTTTTGCCGGGGCCGGCCTGTTCGTCGCCGTCGAGGGCAGCGCGAGCATCGTCCGCGACAAGGGCGCGTTTGAGACGCACTGGACGCCGGACCTCGATGTCTGGTTCGAGCGCGGAACCGACACTCCCGGGCTGGTGATGCTGAAGGTGCATGCCAAGCGCATCAAGTATTGGGAAGGCGAGGACGAGGGCGAGGTGCAGCTCTCCGCTTGATGCTCACAGGCGGGCAGCAAACCGACCCACGGGGTCTGCACGGGGATTTTCGGCGGCTTTTTCAACTCGGAGACATTGCGATGAAGGAACACGTGAAGGCATTGCGGCACGATACGCTGCGCGCCATCGAGAACGCCGAGCGGCTTGTCGCTTCACTCGGCGAAAGCGAGGGCGATGGTACGGAGAAGCTCCGCAAGGCGACGAAACGGTTCGCCAAGCACCTCAAGGAGGAGCTGGTGGAGTGGGAGGACAAGTACACCAAGGCGCGCGGCAAGGATCAATGACGGTGCGCTAACGGACGATCGGCGATACACAGGGCAATCGCAGGTTAACAGCTGACGGAACCGCTCACAGGCTCGGCGAGTTTCTCACGCACGGACAACCATTTCCCGCCACGAACTGCGAGCTTGTGATATGCGCCTCATCATGATGTCCCTGGCGGCGATGGCTGTCACCACCGCCTGCGTGGGGATCCTCTTCCTCTACGCCCTTGTGGTACCGACGCGGCCCGCGCCAGACATCGCCATCGTCCACGTTCCCGATGCCGCTTGGCACGGCGGACCGGTAGAAGATGTCGTGGTCACCCTGGCGGCGGAGAGCCGCTAAGCGCGCCGCCGCAGCGGCCGACCGCTTCGGCTGCCCGCAGAACCGTTCTGTTCCATTGCCATAGGCGGCGGCCGCTACCTACGCCTTGCCTTCCTCGGGCCGCCCTGCCGCCCAACCCGTCGCAGGCCCCCTCGCTTCCCTCCCCACGACTCAGGTGGTATACGCGTGCCGACATCGGTTCCGCTGGGCCCGGAACAATGTCGCCCAGCCCTCAGGAGACTGCCTCACGATGGCCGCACGCAATGGCCCGCCCAAAATCGATTCCGCCGTCGCGCTGACGTTCGACGACGTCCTCCTACTGCCGGCCGCTTCCGAGATTTTGCCCAGCCAGGCTGACGTAAGCACCCAGCTTACCCGCGATATCCGCCTGAACATTCCCGTCGTCTCGTCGGCCATGGACACGGTGACCGAGGCGCGCCTCGCCATCGCGATCGCGCAGGAAGGCGGCATCGGCGTCATCCATCGCAACCTCACGCCCGAGGAGCAGGCGCGCCACGTGGCGCAGGTGAAGAAGTACGAGTCCGGCATCGTCCTCAATCCGGTGACGATCAATCCCGGGGCCACGCTGCGCGAGGCGCTGGAGATCATGGCGGAGCACGGCATCTCCGGCGTTCCGGTGGTCGAGAAGCCGAAGGATGCCTCCGGCAAGGGACGCCTCGCGGGCATCCTCACCAACCGCGACGTGCGCTTTGCCTCCAATCTCGAGCAGCCGGTCTCCGAGCTGATGACCAAGGACAAGCTGGTCACCGTCAAACGCTCCGTGTCTCAGGAGGAAGCCAAACGGCTCCTGCACGAGAACCGCATCGAGAAGCTGCTGGTCGTCGATGACGACAAGCACTGCATCGGCCTCATCACCGTCAAAGACATCGAGAAGGCGCAGAAGCACCCGCACGCGTCCAAGGACGCCGAAGGGCGTTTGAGGGTCGCCGCCGCGACGACGGTCGGCGAGGACGGTTTCCACCGCACCGAGCTGCTTATGGCCGCCGGCTGCGACCTCATCGTCGTCGATACCGCCCACGGACACTCGAGCCGCGTGCTCGAGGCGGTGAAGCGCATCAAGAAGCTGTCGAACCGCGTGCAGGTGGTGGCCGGCAACGTCGCCACGGCAGATGCCACCAAGGCCCTCATCGACGCCGGCGCCGACGCCATCAAGGTCGGTATCGGCCCGGGCTCGATATGCACCACGCGCGTGGTAGCGGGCGTGGGTGTGCCGCAGCTCACGGCCGTCATGGATTGTGCCGAGGAGGCGAGCAAGCACGGCGTGCCGATCATCGCCGACGGCGGCATCAAATATTCCGGAGACGCGGTGAAGGCGCTGGCGGCAGGCGCATCCTGCGTGATGATCGGATCGCTGCTTGCGGGCACCGACGAGGCGCCCGGCGAGACGTACTTCTACCAGGGCCGGACCTATAAGGCCTATCGCGGCATGGGCTCGATCGGCGCCATGGCCCGCGGCTCGGCCGATCGCTACTTCCAGCAAGAGGTGAAAGACACGCTGAAGCTGGTGCCCGAGGGCATCGAGGGCCAGGTGCCGTACAAGGGACCGGTCGAGGGCGTCCTGCACCAGCTCGTCGGCGGCCTGCGTGCGGGCATGGGCTACCTCGGCGCGAGAACCCTGGCCGACCTTCGCGCCAGGGCGAAATTCATCCGCGTGTCCCCGGCGGCAATCCACGAGGCGCATCCCCACGGTGTGCTGATCACGCGCGAGAGCCCGAACTATCCTGGCGGGCAGGTCTAGCCCAGAGAGGGAACCAGCCGATGTCCGTTTCGAGCCTGTTGCTGCCCGTGTTTGTCCAGGTCGGGTTGACGTTCTTCGTGCTGCTGCGAATGGCTGCATTGCGGCAGAAGGCTTTCCGGTCGGGCGTCAACCCGCGCGACATCGCGATGCGCGAGGACAACTGGCCGAAGCCGGCGCTGCAGGCTGCAAACTGCTACCTGAACGAGTTCGAGCTGCCGGTGCTGTTCTATGCGCTGGTCGCGTTCATCCTCATCACATCGACCAACAGCCTTATCTTCGTGCTGCTGGCCTGGATATTCGTGCTGACCCGCATCGTGCGCGCGTACGTCCATCTCGGCTCCAATGTCGTGCAAATGCGCGGCCTCTCCTTCGGCCTCGGCGCGCTGGTCCTGATTGTGATGTGGGTCATCTTCGCTCTCCGCATCCTCGTCACGGGCGCCTAGGCATGCGCGCCGGAGCGCGGATCGCGGCCGCGGCTGACGTTCTTGACGACATCCTCAATCGCCATCGCCCAGCCTCCACGGCGCTTGCCGACTGGGGGAAGGCGCATCGCTTCGCTGGCTCCGGCGACCGGGCGGCGATCGGCACGCTCGTGTTCGACGCACTACGCCGCCGCGCCTCTATCGCCGCGCGCATGGGCGCCGACACCCCGCGTGCCCTGGCGCTGGGCGCAGCACCGCGCGCGCTGGGGATGACAGCCACCGAGGTGGCGGGTACCGCGGACGGCAGCGAGCACGCCCCGGCGCCGCTCACCGAGCAGGAAATGGCCGGCCTCGACGCCGGCTTGCCGGAAGGCGCGACGGCGGATGTTGCGGGAGATATCCCGGCTTGGGTGCTGCCGTCATTCGAGCGCGCTTTCGGCGCCCGGGCGGCTGAAGAGGGGGCGGCGCTGGCGGCGCGGGCTCCGGTCGACCTCCGCGTCAACACGCTCAAGGCATCGCGTGACAAGGTATTGAAGGCGCTGGCACGGTTCGGTGCCGAGGCCACGCAGAGCTCGCCGCTGGGCGTGCGGGTATCGGCGCCCGAGGGGGCGGGCAAGGCTCCCCACCTCGAGGCGGAGACCGCACACGGCAAGGGCTGGTACGAGGTCCAGGACGAAGGCTCGCAGATTGCCGCGCTCCTGACGGGCGCCGGTCCACGGATGCAGGTGCTCGACCTCTGCGCCGGTGCCGGCGGCAAGACGCTGGCGCTCGCCGCGGCCATGCACAACACCGGGCAGCTTTATGCCTACGACGCCGACAAGCGGCAGTTGCGCCCCATATTCGAGCGCCTGAAGCGCGCCGGCGCCCGCAACGTGCAGGTCCTGGACGGCGGCGATGAGGCGGCGCTCACGGCCCTCGGCCCCCGCTTCGATAGCGTGCTGGTGGATGCGCCGTGCAGCGGTTCGGGGACATGGCGGCGCAAGCCGGATGCCAAGTGGCGCCTCAAGCCCGCAAACATTTCCGAGCGCCAGGCCGAGCAGCGGCGGGCGCTGGAGCTCGGCGCATCTCTGACGAAGCCGGGGGGGACGCTCGTCTACGTCACCTGCTCGATGCTTCCGGAGGAGAACCGGGACCAGGTCGAAGCATTCCTCGCCGCCCATCCCGAGTACGCGATCGAACCCTTCGGGAAGGTCTGGACGGAGCGGGTCGGCGGCGAAGCTCCGTCCTCTGCCGACGGGCATGCCGACATGCTGCAGTTGACGCCGGCGCGGCATGCTACCGACGGCTTTTTCATTGCGTTAATGCGCCGACACAAACCTTGATCGGCGGGCGACAGTACGACCGCGGAAAATTAAGAGTTGCCTCTTGCAAAGTCGCAATTGGCAAATAAGTTCGCCGACTGTTGAGGCCACAGGGGCCTGTACATTGTTCGGCCGAACGCCGGCTGAAGAGGGCAAGGTTGCCCGAAGCCAGAGCGCGGCCTTTTGAGGACGTACGTCCATCATGGCATCGATTGCCAAGGCGAAGCGCCAGAGGCGCCCAACGCCGCGCTCGTGTCTCGGTCCGGTTGCGGACCTTGAGGCACATCTGCCCGCCGAATGGTGGCGCAAGCTTTTCAACGCCCTATACGTCAAGACCGACGGCGATGTCGTCGAGAACGTCGAGAACACGCGGCGCGACGTCGACTTCATCACCTCCGCCGCTGCCGTGCAGCCGCACAGCCAGATACTCGACCTCTGCTGCGGGCAAGGACGGCACTGCCTCGAGCTGGCGCGCCGCGGTTTCAGGAACGTCACCGGCGTCGACCGCTCGCGCTATCTCGTGCGGCTCGCCAAGAAGCGAGCCCAGAACGAGCGCCTGCAGGCGGTGTTCAAGGAAGGCGATGCGCGCAATCCGCGACTGGCGGAGACGAGCTTCGACTGCGTCGCCATCATGGGCAACTCGTTCGGCTACTTCTCCAACAAGCAGGACGACGAGAAAGTGCTGTCCGCGGTCGGCAAGCTGCTGCGCCCCTCCGGCCAGCTCGTGCTCGACATCACCGACGGCGCCTACATGGCCGACCATTTCGATCGCCGCTCCTGGGAATGGATCGACGAGCACCATTTCGTGTGCCGCGAGCGGTCGCTGTCGGGCGATCGCGAGCGCCTGATTTCGCGCGAGGTCATCGTCCACGACGAGCTGGGCGTCATCGCCGACCAGTTCTACGCCGAGCGGCTCTACACGCGCGAAAGCATCGCCAAGCTCCTGGAGAAGACGGGCTTCCGCAACGTCCGCCATCACGGCAACGCCGAAGCGCTGTCGGACCGCGACCAGGATCTCGGCATGATGGCGCGGCGCCTGCTGCTGTCGGCCGATGCGCCCGCGCTGCCGATCCGCAAGCCGCGCGGCAAGGTGAACCTGATCGACGTCACGGTGGTGATGGGCGATCCGCGCCTGCCGGACACGGTCAAGCGGGGCGGGACGTTCAACCCCGAGGACCACGAGACGATTCGGCGCCTCAAGGACGCGCTTTCGGAGCTGAAGGGGTACAAGTTCCGCTACCTCGACAACCACACGACGCTCGACCGCGATCTGTCGGAGCTGCGTACGGACCTCGTGTTCAACCTGTGCGACGAGGGATTCAACAACGATCCCTTCAAGGAGCTGCACGTTCCGGCGATGCTCGAGTCGCTGGACCTGCCCTACACCGGCGCTGGGCCGCCGGCGCTGGCCGCGTGCTACGACAAAGGGCTGGTGCGTGCCGTCGCCTTGACGCTCGACGTGCCGGTGCCGCTCGAGACGCATGTGCGTCCCGGCGACCAGGGCGCGACGTTGCCGTCGGTGTTTCCGGCGCTGCTGAAGCCCAACTACGGCGACAGCTCGCAGGGCATCACCAAGGATGCCGTGGTCCGCAACGAGAAGGGGCTGCTCGACTATCTGGAGCGGCTGCGCGTTGCGTTTCCGAAGCGGCCCATCCTCGTGCAGGAGTATCTGACGGGCGCCGAGTATTCGGTGACGCTGGTCGGCAATCCGGATCAGGGCCTGCGCGCGCTGCCCATTCTCGAGGTGGACTTCACCAAGCTCGATCCGAGCCTGCCGAAAATCCTCGGCTATGAATCGAAGTGGGAGCCCGATAGCCCCTATTGGACGCAGGTGTCCTACCACGAGGCGGAGCTGGCGGAGATCCAGCAGCAACAGCTCGTGGAGCACTCGACGCGCCTGTTCGAGCGCCTGGGCTGCCGCGACTACGCGCGGTTCGATTTCCGCGCCGACGCGCGGGGCGAGATCAAGCTGCTGGAGGTCAACCCCAACCCCGGCTGGTGCTGGGACGGCAAGGTCAACTTGATGGCGGGTTTTGCCGGTATGCGATACTCGGAGCTGCTCGGGCAGATCCTCGGGGCTGCGGTGGAGCGGCTGTCGATCGTCGGTAAGAGTCCCACCGCGCAAGTTGAGGCGGCACAGTGACGAAATACGCAAGCCTGATCGTTTTCCTCGCGCTGGTCGCTGCCGCGGCCTACACCGGAATGAACTATCTGCCGGGCCCGTTCTACGAGGCACTGCAGAAGCCGGCGTGGACGCCGCCGGACACGGTATTTCCGCCCGTGTGGGCGGCACTTTACGTGCTTATCGCCATAGCCGGGTGGATCGCCTGGCGCGCGCAGGGCTTCGGGCCGCTGTTGTGGCTATGGCTGCTGCAGCTGGCGCTCAATGCCGCCTGGTCCTACCTGATGTTCGGCGAGAAGCAGATCAGCCCGGCGCTCTTCGATATCGGCGCACTGTGGCTGGCGATCCTCGCTTTCATCATCGCCGCCTGGCCGGTGCGCCGCTCGGCGGCGCTTTTGTTCATCCCGTATTTCCTGTGGGTGAGCTACGCGGCCGCTCTCAACTACGAGATTTGGCGGCTCAACGGTTAGCCCGGCGACTGTCCGGCGGCGCGCGGCGCTGCTAAAGTCGGCGCGGCAATCTCGGGGGGCGCCATGATTTTGCAGGCTGGAAGCTCGACTGTCGCGGCTGGCTCGGTCACGGGCGTTTGCGGCGATTGCGGTGCCGACGCGGCCGGTAACTTCTGCTCCTCCTGCGGGGCCGATCTCAGACGAAGCTCCTACGGCTTCCTCGGCTCGGCGGTCGCGCCGGTGCGGCGGAGCTTTCCCGTCGTCTATCTGAAGCTGTTGCGCGCTCCGATACGCGGCACCGTCGCCTTCGCCGAGGATCGTTCGTACCGGAACTATCTCTCCTTCGCGCTGAGCGGGATTGCGCTCTACTGCTTGTTCATCGTGCCGGTAGTCATGGGCATGATCGTGCCGGCGGACGGATCGGTGCACGTCAGCGAAAGCCTGCTGACGCTCATGAAGGTGCTCTCGCAAGTAGGCGTTTACGCCGGCACGATCATTACCTTCTTCCTTGCATACGGCGCGTTCCGCCTTTTTTCGCGCGCGCCACGGGCCATTGGCGCCTACTTCAAGCTGTTTTGCATCGCCCTGGGATTCACTGCGCCGATCAGCGCAGCCTACGAGTTCCTCGTCGTGCGTCTGCTGAACGGAACCGGAGCAACGATAGTGGTTGCTCTCGTCTATCAGACCGTCGCTGGATGGCTGCTGCACGTCACCCGCGGATCGGACTTCAACTCGGAAGCGGCGCTCGCGGCTCTGCTTACGCCCACGGCGGTGTGCTCGTTCGCGCTCGTCGTCGCGCTGCTCTGCTACTCCGTCGGTATCCACCGGCGGTTCTGGCATATGCCCGTGTGGAAAGCCGCGCCGCTGTATCTCACGGTCTCGACAGTCGCTAACCAGATCGGCTTCTACGTGATGTGGTGGGTTGGCTTCTATACGGCGGCGGTTCTGATCGCCCTGGGCATCGTTACGAGGTGAGCGCGGCAGCTCAGCCGGCAACGACGGCTGGGGAATCCTCGACACGCCATTTGCCGCGCCGCGTCTCGCTCGTCGTCGCCTCGCCGAGAACCCGCAGGTACTCATCGCGCGGAATGAGCCGGTAGCCCATCGCCGCCATCGCATCGCTCCAGGCTTTGTTGTCGTTCACGGCAAAGCCCCACTTGGCGAGGTGGTGATTGAGCACGTGGAGGCCGATTTTCGACGCGTTTGGCACGCGGAAGAACAGCGACTCGGTGATGAACACGCGGCCCACCGCAAGGCCGTAGCTGCCGCCGACGAGATGTCCGTGCTCGTCCCAGACCTCGACCGAATGCGCGTGGCCCTGGTCGTGAAGCTGCGTGTAAAGGCGCATGATTTGCGGCGTTATCCACGTCAGCGCGTGCGAGCGGTTGCTGCGCGGCTCCGAGCAGGCCTTGATGACCTGCTCGAACGCCGTGTCGAAGGTAACGCGCCAGGGTGTCTTGCGCATGATCGGGCGAAGACGCTTGGCGATGTGGTGCTCGGGTAGGAACAGCACCATGCGCTGGCTCGGGTTCCACCATTTCAGCGGCCCGATATGGGACCAGGGGTAAAAGCCCTTGCACGCCGCGGCGAGGATGCGCTCCGCCGAAATGTCACGGCAGACGCCGGCAAAGCCGTCGGGCTGCGATGCGATCCCGGCAACGCGCGGCACACGCGTCCCGCCTTGGGCAATGTCCGTCCCCATCAGACGCAAAAGCCGGGGCACGTCCGCGATGCGTTTCGGATGGCAAGCATACGCGGTGCCGAGCACCCAGCGGACGGCGGTGCGCTGCGGTGTCTCGCGAAACAACCGGCGGCGGCGCGCCAAGGGCCCAGCTGCGCGCTCCTCCTCGATGATCTCCAGCAAGGCACCGGCGACGTTGGCCACGTCTCTCTCCCGCGTTCTTTGCAGCTCTGACGGCTCGTGCGCGGAAGCTGCTGGCCTCCGCTTACAAAAGTCCAAACAAGTCGCGTGCCAATCGGCGGATGGTGAACGCGGTAGGGTTAACTGGCTCGCGCCGCTCGGCCATTTCGGGGCGGCGGCGGCTCACGTCGGCGCCTATGTGCGAGGGCTTGCTTGGCTCGAAGTCGTCGAGTTCGAGGCGTGAGTGGATCTGGAGTCGAGTCCCTCGACGAACTGCAGTTCGGTGCTCCGAGAATCACACGAGGCCGCGCGCCGCTTCCGGGCCGCAATGATTCGCGCCTCCGCAAACAGATCGAACCGCCCGGATGAAACCGACATGCCCAACGGGGTTTTTTCGCCCGGCGCGAATCGGCCCAAAATCGCGGCTTCGGCGCGCCTTGACGCTCCTCTGGACGGGTGATCTATGGGCCGCCTGGGACCGCGACACGGGGTTTTTGTGACCGACACCGTCCTCATCATCGATTTTGGCAGCCAGGTGACCCAGCTCATTGCGCGACGCGTGCGCGAGGCGGGCGTCTATTCTGAAATCGTGCCGTTCAATCAGGCCGAAGCAGCGATGGGCCGGCTGAAGCCAAAGGCCCTCATACTGTCCGGCGGACCGGCCTCGGTCACTGCTGACGGGTCGCCCCGCGCTCCGCAGAACGTGTTCGAGAGCGGGCTGCCGATACTGTCGATCTGCTACGGGCAGCAAACGACGGCCGTGCAGCTCGGCGGCGTGGTGGAGGGCGGGCATCCGGCGGAGTTCGGCCGCGCCGAGGTGTTGATCAGGGAGCCATCGGCGCTGTTCGACGGCATCTGGGAGGTCGGCAGGCGGTACCCGGTGTGGATGAGCCACGGCGACCGGGTCACGCGCATGCCCGAGGGCATCACCGTCAAGGCGACGAGCGAGAACGCACCGTTCGCAGTGGCGACCGACGAGGCGCGCCGCATCTACACGACGATGTTTCACCCCGAGGTGGTGCACACGCCCGACGGCGCGAAGCTGCTGTCGAATTTCGTGCACAAGATCGCCGGTCTCAAGAACGACTGGACGATGGCGCACTTCCGCACCGCCGAGATCGAGAAGATCCGCAGTCAGGTCGGCAGCGCGCGCGTCATCTCCGGATTGTCGGGCGGCGTCGATAGCGCGGTCGCGTCCGTGCTCATCCACGAGGCAATCGGCGACCAGCTCACCTGCATTTTCGTCGACCATGGTCTGATGCGGCAGAACGAGGCGGCGGAGGTCGTCAACCTCTTCCGCGAGCACTACAACATTCCGCTGGTGCACGTGGACGCGAGGGACCGATTCCTTGCCGCGCTCGCCGGCAAGTCGGACCCGGAACAGAAGCGAAAAACGATCGGCGCGCTGTTCATCGACGTGTTCGAGGAGGAGGCGCGTAAGCTCGGCGGCGCTGACTTCCTCGCGCAGGGCACGCTCTATCCGGATGTGATCGAAAGCGTCTCCTTTACCGGCGGCCCATCGGTGACGATCAAGTCGCATCACAACGTCGGCGGCCTGCCGGAGCGCATGAATCTGAAGCTCGTCGAGCCGCTGCGCGAGCTGTTCAAGGACGAGGTGCGTGCGCTCGGCCGCGAGCTGGGACTGCCGGAGAGCTTCGTAGGGCGACATCCGTTTCCGGGGCCGGGCCTCGCGATCCGCATCCCAGGCGAGATCACCGAAGAGAAGCTCAATATTCTGCGGCAGGCGGATGCGATCTATCTCGACGAAATCCGCAAGGCGGGCCTCTACGACAAGATCTGGCAGGCGTTCGCCGTGCTGCTGCCGGTGCGCACCGTCGGTGTCATGGGTGACGCGCGCACCTACGAATATGTCTGCGCACTGCGCGCCGTCACCTCGACCGATGGCATGACGGCGGACTACTACGATTTCCCGCACTCGTTCCTCGGCCCGACGGCGACGCGCATCATCAACGAGGTGCGCGGCATCAACCGCGTCGTCTACGACATCACCTCGAAGCCGCCCGGCACCATCGAGTGGGAGTGACGCCTGACATGGCCATCACCATCTACGGGATCCCCAACTGCGACACGATGAAGAAGGCGCGCGCCTGGCTGGACAGCCACCATGTCGCCTACGCGTTCCACGACTACAAGAAGTCGGGTATCGACCGCGACCGGCTTGAGGCATGGAGCAAGAAGGTCGGCTGGGAGACGCTGCTCAATCGCGCCGGCACGACCTTCCGCAAGCTTTCGGACAGCGACAAGCAGGGCCTGACCGAAAAGAAGGCCATCGCTCTGATGCTGGCGCAGCCTTCCCTCATCAAGCGGCCGGTGCTCGACCTCGGCCGCGGCAAACTGCTGGTCGGCTTCAGGCCCGACGCCTACGAGGCGGCCTTCGCTTCCTGATCGAGCAGCTCACGCACCATCGGCATTACTTTGCTTCCATATAGAGTGATGCAGCGCATCAGCTTCGCATGCGGCAGCATTCCCGCGCTGTACTTGAGATCGAAGCGCGCCGCGCCAATCGCGGTAACGGTCGTCGCGATCTTGCGCGCTACCGTGTCGGGCGCGCCGACGTACAGCGACCCGTGCGAGATCTCGCGGTCGAACTCCGCGCGCGGCATCGGCGGCCAGCCGCGCTCGGTGCCGATCTGATCGCGCATGCGCTTGTAGTCCGCCCAGAACTCCTCGCGCGCCTGCTCATCCGTATCGGCGACGTAGCCGGGCGAATGTATGCCGATCGGCAGCATGGGCTGGCCGTATTCGCTCAGCGATGCGAGGTACAACTCGGCGTAGGGTTTGAAGCGCTTGGGATCCCCGCCGATGATCGCGAGCATCAGCGGCAGACCGTAGCGCGCTGCGCGAATGACAGATTCCGGGCTGCCGCCGACTCCGATCCACGTCGTCAGCGACCCTGTCTCGATGGGTGGGAACACGCGCTGGTTCACGAGCGGCGGCCGCGTGTCGCCGCGCCACGTGACATTCTCCTCGCGCAGCAGCTTGATGAATAGGTCGAGCTTTTCGGTGAACAGCTTCTCGTACTGGCTGAGCTCGTAGCCGAACAAGGGGAACGACTCGGTGAACGAGCCGCGACCGAGAATGACTTCGGCTCGCCCGTTCGAGGCGGCGTCGAGGGTCGCAAAGCGCTGGAAGACGCGTATTGGATCATCGGAGCTGAGAACCGTCACGGCCGATCCCAGGCGGATGCGGCGCGTACGTCCTGCAATCGCCGCGAGGACGACGTCGGGCGCAGAGATGGCGAAGTCGGCGCGGTGATGCTCGCCGACACCGAAAAAGTCGACGCCGAGCTCGTCCGCCAGCACGGCCTCCTCGATGACGTCGCGTATGACCTGGGCGTGCGGCAGCGGCCGGCCGTCCGCACCACGGGTGACGTCACCGAATGTATCCAAGCCAAGTTCGAGGGTCTTTTCCATGCCGGCTCACAAGCATCGCTGCGCAGGCGCAGAAGGTGGGGATCGAATTGCGGAAGGTCCAGGGGGCTTTGGGGCGGCGCGACATCCGGTGATTGCGCTACTATGTGATCCGAGCCGCCGCGCGGGCGGCGGCAGCCGCCGATCGGCCGTACTGCCTGCCGTGCCTTCAGGAGAATACGATGGAATACGTTAAGCTGGGCGATACCGGTCTCGAAGTGTCGCGGCTTTGCCTCGGCTGCATGACCTTCGGCGTTCCCGATCGCGGCGCGCATTCTTGGACACTCACCGAGGAGAGGAGCCGGCCGCTGATCCGCCAGGCGGTCGACGCGGGCATCAACTTCTTCGATACGGCCAACGTCTATTCGGACGGCACGTCGGAGGAAATCACCGGCCGCGCGCTCAAGGACTTCGCGCGCCGCGACGAGATCGTGCTCGCGACCAAGGTGCATGGCCGCATGCATGCCGGTCCCAACGGCGCAGGGCTCAGCCGCAAGGCAATCCTGCAGGAGATCGACAACTCGCTGCGCCGCCTCGGCACCGACTACGTCGATCTCTACCAGATCCATCGCTTCGACTACGACGTGCCCATCGAGGAGACGCTGGAGGCTCTGCACGACGTCGTCAAGGCGGGCAAGGCACGCTACATCGGCGCCTCGTCGATGTACGCATGGCAGTTCGCGACGATGCTGCATGTTTCGGAAGCGAACGGCTGGGCGCGGTTCGTCAGCATGCAGAACCATCTGAACCTGCTTTACCGCGAGGAGGAGCGAGAGATGCTGCCGCTCTGCGAGGCGGAAGGCATCGGCGTCATCCCATGGAGCCCGCTGGCGCGCGGCCGCCTGACGCGGCCTAGGGAGGCGACGACGGAGCGGTCGCAAACCGACGCGTTCGGCAAGACGCTTTACGGCCACGCCGCCGAGGCCGAGCGGAGGATCATCGACGCGGTGGGCGCCATCGCGGAGGTCCGCGGGGTTACGCGGGCACAGGTCGCACTGGCGTGGGTGCTGGCCAATCCGATCGTCACCGCGCCGATCATCGGCGCCTCGCGCCCGGAGCACATCGAGGAGGCCATAGCGGCCCTCGACTTCGGATTGAGCGACAGCGAGATCGCGCAGATGGAGGCGCCGTACGTGCCGTTGCCGGTTTCCGGCTTCACCTGAGCCGCGGCGGCGGCGCAGTCTGAGATTACGGCGCCGGAGCCAGCAGCTCCGGCAGCTCCGATAGGCTGCGGATTTCGTGATCGGGCGAGCCGGGCAGCCGCTCGGCGCGATGGCCGTAGCGGTTGCACCAGACGACGCGCAGGCCGAAGTCGGATGCGCCATAGGCGTCCCATGCGTTCGACGATTGGAACGAGACCTGGTGCGGCTGCAGGCCCAGCGTCTTGAGCCCGTACTCGTAGACGCGCGGGTGCGGTTTGAAGACCTCGACCGCATCGGCCGACATGACGACGTCGAACAGATTGGTCAGTCCTGCCGCGCGCACGGCGGAATCGAGCATCTTCGTCGAACCGTTGGAGAGGATCGCCGTCTTGAAACCGGCCTTGCGCAACTGTGCGAGCACGCTCGGCACCTCGGGGAACGGCGCCGGCGTCAGATACAGCTCCATCAGCTTTGCATGCAGCTCGGGCGAGGCGATGCCGAGCGTGTCGAGCGCGAAATCGAGGCCATCCGCGGTGACCTTCCAGAAATCGGCAAAGCGTCCCTCGAGCGAGCGCAGCCACGTATACTGGAGCTGCTTTTCGCGCCAGAGCGTCGTTAGAGCTGAAAGCTTCTGATCGGGCACGTCCTGACAGCGGGCAGCGGCCGAGGCAAAGTCGAAGAGTGTTCCGTATGCGTCGAATACGCATGCCTTGATGCCTTCGAGCCGGGTCATGTCAGGGTTCTCCCGTTTGGGTCACCAGCGCCGCCGCGCTGGCGCCGAGGGTCTTTTGTGCGTCGTGCGGCGAGAGCTTAACCTGTAAGCCCCGCTGCCCGCCATTGATGAACACGTAGGGATGTATGAGCGCGCTTTTCTCCACGGCGGTGGGCACCGCTCGCCGTTGCCCGAATGGGCTGATGCCTCCGACCTTGTAGCCGGTGAGACGCTCGGCGTCGGCCGGCTTCATCATTTGCGCGCTGCGTCCGCCGAAGGCCGCAGCGAGCCTTTTCATGGACACCTCGCAATCGGAGGGCACGATGGCGCAGACGGGCTTGCCGTCGACGAGGACCATGAGCGTCTTAAGGACTCGCGCCGGCGCCTCGCCGAGCGCTTCGGCCGCCTGCAGTCCTGTGCGCTGGGCGTTGGGATCGTAGTCGTAGGTGTGAACGCTGAAGGCGACGCGGTGCGTCTCGAGCATCTGCGTGGCGCGCGTCGCCTTGGCCACGGTGGCTGTCCCCCTCGCTTGGCAAAGCTTCAGACGGGAGCTTTACCGATGCGGATCGGTCCCGCAACGGGGGCGGGGCGATGGGGCGGATTACCGGCGGCTGGGAAAGGTGTGCCCTCCAGCCGGGGGGAGGCTGGAGGGCTAGCCGGCCGGAAGACGGGGGGAGGCAAGTCCGGCCGGTAAATCGGTGCGATAGGCAACTCTCGTCATATAGGGTTCGAGCCGGGCTTTTGAAATGTTACTCCTCTGCGGCATCCTCGAGGGCGCCCGCTAGGGCGTCGACAGCCGCCTCGGACGCCGCTGCGTCTACGGCTTCGGAAATATCGCCGTCGCCGCCCATGGCGGCGTCGAGGAAGGCTGCCGCGTCCTGGGCGGCCGAAAGGTCGTCGTAGTCGCCCGCATGGGCGACGGCCGCGCCAAGGGCGACAGCCAAGGCGGCCGTGGCGGCCAGCAGCGCCGCTTGCAATGAAGACTTCATGGTCGATCTCCTGTCCCGCACGGCGCACTTCGGTGCGCCTCCCAAGGCCTGCAGCAGGTGCGCTGCTGGCCTGATGGAGACCATAGGCACCCGGCGCGGCGATCGCTGTTTCCCAGGGTACAGCAGCGGCTCAGCGGGGGCGGCGGGCGTTTTCCAGAATGGCGAGCAACTCGTCGGCCCCGGTATCGTCCGGCAGGGCGTGGAAGTCCGCCTCGACGTCGAGGGCCTTCTCCAGCAGGCGGTGGAACTCTTCGCGATTCAGCTCGACGGTGCCGAACTGCCGCAAGTGGTCGGTGACGAACTGCGTATCGAGCAGACGGAATCCGCCGTAGGCCAGCCGTGCGGCCAGATGCACGAGCGCCAGCTTCGAAGCATCGCGCTCGTAGGAGAACATGCTCTCACCGAAGAACGCACCGTTGAGCGCCACTCCGTAGAGACCGCCGACGAGGCGCTTGCCGTTCCAGACCTCGACGGTGTGGCAATGACCGAGATTGAACAGGTCGCGATAGAGCGCGCGGATGCGGTCGTTGATCCAGGTGGAGCGGCGGCCGGGACGTGAGGCGGCGCAGCCTTCGATGACGCCGGCGATGTCGGTGTCGATCTTCACGTCGAGCGCCGTCGTTCGCAGGGTCCGGGCCAGCCGGCGCGGCACGTGCACGGCGTCCAGCGGAAGTATCCCGCGGTGCTGGGGCTCGATCCAGTAGAGCGCGGGATCCTCGGCGCTCTCGGCCATCGGAAAGATGCCGCACGTGTACGCCTTCAGCAGTACCTGCGGGGTGATCTCGATGACGATGTCGTCGCGCGAAGCCATAGCGTCCTTCGGCGGCCGGCCCTCTACCTGCGGCGCATCCTAGCGTGGAAACGTTTCTGGCTGCCGTCTATCGCCTGCATCGACGATTAAACTATGACTTCCCGAGGTACTTTTCCAGCCAGTGGATGTCATAGAGACCGTTCGCGATATCGGCCTGCTGGATGAGATCATTGAACAGGGGGATGGTCGTCTCGATGCCATCGATGACGAATTCCGACAGCGCCCGCTTGAGGCGCATCAGGCATTCGTTGCGTGTCTTGCCGTGTACGATCAACTTGCCGATGAGGCTGTCGTAATAGGGGGGGATCCGATAGCCCTGGTAGACGCCGGAGTCGACGCGGACGCCCAGTCCCCCGGGGGGATGCCAATAGGTGATCTGACCCGGCGACGGGCGAAAGGTGCGCGGGTTCTCGGCGTTGATGCGGCATTCGATCGCGTGGCCTGAAAAGGTGACGTCCTGCTGCTTGATCGACAGCTGGGCGCCGGACGCCACGCGGATCTGTTCCAGCACTAGATCGATCCCGGTGATTGCCTCGGTCACCGGATGCTCCACCTGCAGGCGCGTGTTCATCTCGATGAAATAGAACTCGCCGTCCTCGTAGAGGAACTCGACCGTGCCCGCGCCGCGATACTTCAGCTTGCGCATCGCCGCCGCGACCGTCTCGCCGATTTTCGCGCGCGCCGCGGCGTTGAGAGCCGGCGAGGGCGCCTCCTCCAGAACCTTCTGGTGGCGTCGCTGCAGCGAGCAGTCGCGCTCGCCGAGGTGGATGGCGTTGCCCTGGCCGTCGCCGAACACCTGAACCTCGATGTGGCGCGGCTTCTGCAGATATTTCTCGATGTAGACGGCGTCGTTGCCGAATGCGGCCTTGGCTTCGGCACGCGCGGTCGACAGGGCGAGCCCGAGATCGACCGGCGTGTGGGCGACCTTCATGCCGCGTCCGCCGCCGCCGGCGGTTGCCTTGATGAGCACGGGAAAGCCCATGGCCTTGGCGACCTTCATCGCCTCGGTTTCGCTCGTCACCGCGCCGTCGGAGCCGGGCACGACGGGAATGCCGAGCCGCTTCGCCGTCTCCTTCGCCTCGATCTTGTCGCCCATGATGCGGATGTGCTCCGACGTCGGGCCGATAAAGGTGATCTGATGCTCCTCGAGGATTTCCGCGAAGCGCGCGTTCTCGGAAAGAAAGCCGTAGCCGGGGTGCACGGCGTCGGCGCCGGTGATCTCGCACGCGGCCAGCAGGCGGGGGATGTTGAGGTAGCTCTCCGAGGCCGGCGGCGGGCCGATGCACACGCTCTCGTCGGCGAGACGGACGTGCATGGCGTCGGCATCGGCGGTCGAATGCACCGCGACGGTGGCGATGCCGAGCTCCTTGCACGCGCGCTGGATGCGCAGCGCGATCTCTCCCCGGTTGGCGATCAGAACCTTGTCGAACATTCTTGTGCCTAGCAGCTCGTGAATTTGCGAAGTCGTGTGATGGTGAAATCGAAGTTCACGAGTTCACGACTCCACGATCTCACGGCCTATTCGATGATGACGAGAGGCTCGCCGAACTCGACCGGCTGACCGTTCTCGATGAGGATCGCCGTCACTTTGCCGGCGTGCGGAGCCGGGATCTGGTTCATCGTTTTCATCGCTTCGATGATGAGCAGCGTGTCGCCCTGCGAGACTTGCGAGCCGACCTCGATGAACATGGGCGCTCCCGGCTCGGGTGAGCGGTACACGGTGCCGACCATCGGCGATTTGACGAGGCCGGGATGCTTGGACGGGTCGGCGGCCTTCGGTGCCGCAGCCGGGACGGGCGCAGCAGCAGGAGCGGCGACGACGGACTGGACGTTGAGCGTCCGGGCAACGCGAACCTTGAGCCCGCTCTTCTCGATCTCGATCTCGCTCAATCCGGTCTCATTGAGGAGCTCGGCGAGCTGACGGATCAAACGCTGCTCGTCGCCCGAGGTCTCGCCCTGATCCTTGGCCGTCATGCTTGGCTTTTCCTTCTTGTGCGGCTTCTGCTTCCGCGCATTTCCCTTACCCATTGCGTGATGCTGCCAGCAGGTCCGCAAGGGCTTCGAGCGCCAGCTCGTATCCCTTGGCACCCAGGCCGCAGATCACACCTTTGGCGCCCAACGAGACATACGAGTGCTGCCGATACGGGTCGCGACGGAAGATATTGGACAGATGCACCTCGATGACCGGCAACTCCGCCGCCTGCAAGGCGTCCAGAATGGCGATCGAGGTGTGAGAATAGGCGCCGGCGTTCAGGATGATGGCTGCCGCTTTGTCACGTGCCTCCTGAATCCAGGTAACGAGCTCGCCCTCGATGTTCGATTGCCGGAAGTCGATGGTCAGCGACAGCGCCTTGGCGCGCGCCTCGGCCTTGTGGCGGACGTCGGCGAGCGTGTCCGTACCGTAGATGGCCGGCTCGCGCAGCCCCAGCATATTGAGGTTGGGTCCGTTGAGGACGTAAATCGGCTTCGCCATGAGGTCCTTGCTAGGGCCGGGAAATAAAGCATTTCAATACCGGCCCGGGGGCAGGCGGCTCCCCCATCTATCAGCTTTCCCGCGCGCGCGGAAGGGCGCCGGCCGCCGCCGCCGGGGTGTGCGCTAAAGGCTTTCGGCGATTGGGTAAAAGCGCCGCCGGGAACGCCGCTTCTTCGGTTTTAGCAGTACGCGCAACCCGATTTGCGCAGCTCGGTCACGTGGTTCTCGAGCTGCTCGTAGAGATCCTCCGGCGCGCCGGGGATCGCGCGGTCGCCGACCAGGAAGTGGGGCGTGCCGTTGACGCCCATCTTCTTTGCGAGCGCCTCGGACTTCTTGATCTCGGCCTCGACCTCCGGAGACGCCATGTCCTTCTTCAGCTTGTCCATATCGAGCCCGAGCTTGCCGGCGATGGCGAGAGCGTTGGCCTCGTTCATGACGCCCTTGGCCTCGAGCATGGCTCGGTGCACGTCCCAGTACTTGCCCTGCTTGCCGGCGGCGATGGCGACACGCGATGCTTCCTCCGACCCCTTCGATAGGATCGGCAGCTCCTTGAACACGACGCGCACTTTCGGATCGGTTTCGACCAGCTTGATGACGTCGTGCAGGCCGCGCTTGCAGTACCCGCAGTTGTAATCGAAGAACTCGACCACGGTGATGTCGCCGTCCGCGTTGCCGGCGACGTCGGCCTTCGGATCGCGGTAGATCTCTTTGGCGTTCTCCGCGATCGCGGACTTGAGCTTCTCGGCCTGCTCCTTCTCCAGCTTGGCCTCCAGCGCCGACTGCGCTTCGAGGAAGATCTCTGGATTGGAGACGAGGTAGTTGCGAATGATCTGCTCGAGCTCTTTTTTCTGATCCGCCGAGAACGTCGAAGCGGCAGGGGCGGTTGCGGTCGGCGCGGCGGGCGCCTTGGAGGCCGCATCATCGGTGGACGGGGCCGGGGCCGGGGCGGTGGCCGCTGGCGGGGCGGCGGCCGGCTCGGCCGTCGCTGGCGGGGCGGCGGCCGGCTCGGCCGTCGCTGGCGGGGCAGCGGCCGGCTGCTCGGCTTGCGCTATCTGCACTGGCGCCGGCTCTACAGCGGCGGCGATGGTCTCGTGCCGGACGGGCACGACCGACTGTCCGAGCAAAACTAGGCCACCTAGGAGCGCGACGGCGGGCACGGCGAGCCAGGCGACACGGCTTTCGGCGAGCACGCGCAGCAGCGGGGGACGGGGATTAACGGACATGCGTCGGGCCTCTTGGAAGCTGTGGGGCGCGGCTGCTTGCGCCGATTGGGTATCAGGTTTGCGGCTTGTAGTTGATGATGTCGTCGTTCTTCAGCCACTCGGGGCTGCCGGAGCGTAGCTTCGTCTGCGCGCGCTTGGCAAAGAGCTGCGCCTGCTTGACGTCACCCTCCATGAAGTAGGCCTGCGCGATCATGGCGTCGGCCTCGGGTCGCTGGCCGAGCTTGTAGTAGCTGTTGGCGAGAAGGCGATACGCGCGAGAATTCTCATCGTCAACCAGCGACTTACGTAGGAGCGCGATGGCTTCGTTGGCAGCGCCCGAACTCGGATCCTCCTGTAAGGCGCCAGCGAGCTGCACGCGGATGAGGCTGGCGCTCGGATCCAGCTTAAGCGCCTGCCGCAGCGCCGGGATCGCCTCGTGGTTGCGCCCGGACCGCATCAGCAAGTCACCTTTGACCTCCCAGAAATAGGGATAGCTCGGCCGCGAGGCAATGAGGCTGTCCACCTGCGCCAGCGATGCTTCGAGAGCACCCGGGCCACCGACAAAGAAGCGCGCCAGCGCTCGCGCGTAGCGGGCTGGCAGGGTCTGGTCGCTCTCCGGGTAGCGATTGAAGACCGTCTGCGGTTTTTCGAGATAGCCGGACAGCTTGGCCCGCATCAGGTCGTGGCGAAGCTGCAGCTCCGGCGCGTCCTTGACGTTGTAGTAGGGGCTGGTCTCCACGAGCTTGCGCAGCCGCGCCAGACGGTCGGTGGAGAGGGGATGGCTGCGGGCGAAGGCGTCCTTCTGCGCGTCGGAGATGTACTCCTGGGTCGCGAAGCGCTCGAACGTGGTCAGCATCCCGAGGCCGGACTGGTGCGTCGCGTTGAGGAAGGTAAGGCCGGCCTGGTCGGCGGCGGATTCCTGCTGCCGGCGCTCGGCCAGCAGCGAGCGCATGATCACCTCATTGCCACCGAACAGCACGCCCTGGCCTGCGCCGCCAAGGCTGTTGGCGGCATCGCCACCGGAGACGCCGCCGGCTACGATCAGGCCGATACCGAGGATTTGCGCGAGCAGCGCCCGCGTCTGGTCCTTGGCGACGCGAGCCCGCAGCGCGGCCATGTGACCGCCGGTAATGTGGCCCGTCTCGTGGGCGATGACGCCGATGACCTCGTTGGGCGTATTCGCCTGCATCAGCGTGCCGGTGTGCACGAAGACGTTCTTGCCATCGAGCACGAAGGCGTTGAAGGCGTCATTCTGCACGATGCGCATGCGGATGCGCCCGGACCCGAGGCCTGCGGCCTTGAACAGCGGCTTGGCGTAGTCGCTGAGGATGCCCTCGATCTCCGAATCGCGGATGAGCGGCAGGTTCTGTGCCGAGGCCGATGGGGCCGTCGCCATCGCCGCTACCATGGCTCCGCCGACCAGCGCGATCCGACGCCACTTGGCCTTCGTTGCTGTGAGCGTCGTCATCGGCAATGGCACCCTGCTCGGCGAGATTTTGTAGGCTTGAGGCCCGACCCTAGTAAGGGGCGGAATTGGCGTCAAACGCAAGCTTGGTTGGCGCGGCGATGCCGGCTTATATGCCGTAATCTGGTGGCGCCGTTTCGCCTCCACGTTGCGCGATTTTACCTATCGCGCCCGGCAGGAATTTGGCGCCGCCCGGGGCGGATGCCTTACACTTGTGTAATGGAAGAGGCATGGCGGACGACGCGACCGAGCGCCTGAACACGGACCTTGCAGCGCGCGGCGCCGCCGGGCTCGCTTCGGCGCGCAGTGCCATTTCGAGCTTCATCGTCATGGACGTGATGCGGGCTGCGCTGGCAGCCGAGCAGGTCGGCCGCAGCATCGTGCATATGGAGGTCGGCCAGCCCGGAACGCCCGCTCCCCGGGCCGCTTTGGCCGCCGTCAAGCGCGCGCTCGACGTTGACGCGCTCGGCTATACGATGGCGCTGGGCAACGACGCTCTGCGCGAGCGCATCGCCCGGCACTATCGGGATTGGTACGGCGTCGACGTCTCGCCGCAGCGCGTCGCCGTGACGTGCGGTTCCTCCGGCGCTTTCGTGCTCGCCTTCCTGGCGCTGTTCGATGCCGGCGATGCCGTCGCCCTGCCATCTCCGGGCTATCCCTGCTACCGGCACATTTTGACAGCGCTCGGCCAGCGTCCGGTCCTGCTGCCGACCGGACCGGAAACCGGCTGGATGCCGATGCCGGAGCAGATCGCGGAAGCCGCCCGGCGGGATGGCATCAAAGGCCTTTTGATTGCCAGTCCGGCCAATCCGACTGGGACGATGGTTCCCGTCGACCGGCTCGCCGAGATCGGCCGCGCGTGCCGTACGTACGGCGTGGCGCTCATGTCCGATGAGATCTATCACGGCCTCACCTATGCGAGCCCGGCGGCGACGGCGCTTGCCGATAGCGACGACGCGATCGTCATCAACAGCTTCTCGAAATACTTCTCGATGACCGGCTGGCGCATCGGCTGGATGGTCGTGCCGGAGCGGCTCGCGCGTCCCATCGAGCGGCTGGCGCAGAACCTCTACATCTCACCGCCAGCGGTCGCGCAGGTAGCTGCCCTCGGCGCCTTCGACGCGATGGACGAGTTGGAAGGCAACCGCCGCGCCTATGCCGCCAACCGCGAGCTGCTGCTGAACGAGCTGCCGTCGGCCGGCTTCACGAGCTTCGCGCCGCCGGACGGGGCCTTCTATCTCTATTGCGATGTCGCGCACCTGACGGACGACGCGACCGCCCTTGCGCAGGAGTTGTTGCAGAGCGCCGGCGTTGCCGTGACGCCGGGCGTCGACTTCGATGCCGAGCGCGGCAATCGCTTCCTGCGCTTCTCCTATGCCGGCACGAGCGATGCCATGGCGGAAGCGGCGAAGCGGCTGCAAGGCTGGGCACGCCTGCGCCGCTAACGTTTTCCTAACCGCCTCTCGAGCGCGGCGACGGATCGCCCATTGGTGCCGCGTTTACGGGCCAACAGCGGCGCAGAGGGATACGCGGCTGCCAAACGGAGCAGGAGTGAACCCCATGAACAAACTTTCACGTGCGCTGGCCATCTCGCTGATGGCGGCAACTGTCCCAGCAACCATTGCACTCGCCCAGCAGGCGCCGAACGGCGATCAGGCCGGCGTCGAGAAGAGCACGTCGCGGCGCGGACCTTCGCCGGAGACGGTGGCTCGCATGGAGGACGGACGTATCGCCTTCGCCAAGGCCGCCTTGAAGCTCTCGCCGGACCAGGAGAAGCTTTGGGCCCCGGTGGAGGAAAAGATCCGCGCCAACTTCGATGAACGACGTAAGTCCCGCGAGGCTTGGCAGGCCAAGCGCGAGGAGCGTCGCGGCGAGCGCAGTGCGAAGAGCGACGAAGGCAAGCGCGAGCGGCTGGCGCTGCCCGACCGTATCGAGAAGCGCAGCGAGCGCATGACGAAGCAGGCCGACCGCCTCAACGCGCGCGCCGGCAAGGCGAAGGAGTTCGCCGAGGTTCTGAAGCCGCTCTACGCGACGTTCAGCGAGGAGCAGAAGGCAGTCGCCTCGCGAGTGCTCGGCCATTTCGGTGAAGGCGGTCATGGTCAGCGCGGGCCGCGCTGGGCAATGCATCGCGGGTTCGGCCACGGGCATGGCCATGGTCATGGCCCGCAGGGTCCGGAGCCTGACGGTGGCTCCGACGTCGAGTGATGCCACGCACACCCCAATGAGAAAGGGCCGGAGCGATGCTCCGGCCCTTTTTTGTTTGGTTATCTCAACAGTGCGCGCAGTCAGCCGCCGAGCTTGCGCTGCCACCAGCCCTTGCGTGCCGGCGCGGAGCTGTCAGAGCTTTCCTCCGCCACCTCCTGCGCACCGTCCGGCTGGTTGACGAGGATACGCTCGAGGCGTGGCTCGCTCGATTCCGTGCGCCGGCGCGGCGCCTTCACCGGCGCTGCAGCCTCGCTGGCCGTCGGCGCAGGCTCGGCTTCCACAGGGTCATGCTTCGGCTCGGGCGCACGCGGCTCGGGCTCGTCGCGTCGCACTTCCTTGGCCGGCAGCTCCTGATCGCCGTCGGCCGAAAGATTGGGGAAGTCGGCAATCGCCTCGACGTGGCCGGGCGTGCCGTCGTCATCGGCGTCACCCTCGTAGGATGGCCGGCCGTCGTCGACGTACGGCTGCTCGCCGCTGCCGTTGCCGGCATGGGCCTCGCCGTTGCGCTCACCGCGCTCGCGACCGCGACGTCCGCCGCGGCGTCCGCGCCGGCGGCTGCGTCCGTTGCGCTCGCGCGGGCGCTCCTCGCCCTGGGCTTCGGTGCCCTCGGTGTCCTCGCGGCCCTCAGCGTGGTCTTGGTCGTGATCGTGAGCATGCTCGTGACCACGCTCATGCTCCGGCGCTTCATCGTCGCCGGCGTAGTGCTCGTGAGCGCCCTGGCCCTCGTCCTCGAAGTCGATCTCCTGCACGTTGCCGGGCGCATCGTCGAAACGGCTGCCGTTCTCGTCACGCTCGCCGCGACGGCCGCCACGGCGCCGCCGGCGGCGGCGGCGCGAGCCGCCAGCGCCCTGATCGGAACCGCGCTCGCGATCGGATGTGGACTCCTCGCGCGCCGAAACCGGCTGCTCGCGGGACTCGAACTCGCCGTCCTCGTCCTCGCCGTCGAATCCGGATTCCATGTTGACGACGTTGCGCTCGACGCGCCGCTGCGGCTGCGCTGGCGTTGCGCCCTTCTCGATCGTGAAGTTGGCGCCCGCGAGCTTGTCCGATCCGGTGACGACGATCGGCAGGCTCAGGCGCGTCTCCATGTCGTTGATGAAGGTTCGCTTGTTGTTGAGAATGTAGAGCGCCACCGTCGGCGTCGTCGTTGCGACGAGCGGCGCGCGCGTGCCCGCCATGATGGCGTCCTCGAGCCCGCGAAGCACGGCGAGCGCCACGCTTTCCGTCGAGCGGATGATGCCCGTGCCCTGGCAGTGCGGGCACTGCGAGGTCGAGCCCTCCAGCACGCCGGTGCGCAGCCGCTGGCGCGACATCTCCAACAGGCCGAAATGGCTGATGCGGCCGACCTGGATGCGCGCGCGGTCGAAGCGCAGCGCTTCCTTCAGCCGCCGCTCCACGGCGCGGTTGTTGCGCTTCTCCTCCATGTCGATGAAGTCGATGACGATGAGGCCGGCAAGGTCGCGCAGCTTGAGCTGCCGGGCGATCTCGTCCGCGGCCTCGAGATTGGTGTGGTAGGCCGTCTCCTCGATCGAGAACTCGCGCGTCGCCTTGCCCGAGTTGACGTCGATGGCAACGAGCGCCTCGGTCTGGTTGATGACGAGGTAGCCGCCCGAGCGCAGCGTCACGTACGGGCTGAACATCGCGTTGAGCTGCCGCTCGATCTGGTAGCGCGTGAAGAGCGGCTCCGGCTCCTGGTATTGGATGACGTTCTTCGCATGGCTCGGCATGAGCATGCGCATGAAGTCCTTGGCCTCGCGGTGTGCTTCCCCGCCCGCGACGACCACTTCCTCGACGTCCTTATTGTAGAGGTCGCGGATCGAGCGCTTGATGAGGTCGCCTTCCTCGTAGACGAGGCTCGGGGCCTGGCTCTGCAGCGTGAGGTCGCGGACGCTCTCCCACAGCCGCAGGAGGTATTCGAAGTCGCGCTTGATCTCCTGCTTGGTGCGCGCCGCACCTGCCGTGCGGATGATGAGGCCCATGCCCTCCGGCACTTCCAGCTCGGCGGCGATGGCCTTGAGGCGCTTGCGGTCCTGCGGGTTGGTGATCTTGCGCGAAATGCCGCCGCCGCGCGCCGTGTTCGGCATCAGCACGGTATAGCGGCCGGCGAGCGACAGGTAGGTGGTGAGGGCCGCGCCCTTGTTGCCGCGCTCCTCTTTGACGACCTGGACCAGGATCACCTGGCGGCGCTTGATGACTTCCTGGATCTTGTAGCTGCGCGGACGGCGGCGCGGCCGGGACGGCAGCTCCTCGAGCGCGTCCTCGCCGGTCGAAACCTGCTCGATGCGCTCGAGCTCGGTCGAAGCTGCAGCGGGCCCGCCTTCGCTGCCGCCGTTCTGCTCCGCCGACGGCTCGGCTGCCCCGTTGGCCGTTCTGGCTTCCTCGACGGTGTTCTCATTGGCGGCGACGTCGGCGCCGTTATCGCTGGGCTCCGCCTGGATACGATCGTCGGCCGGGCCGGCCTCGGCGATAGTGCGATGGTCCGTCTCGTCGCTGTCGTGCCCGTCTTCGTGATCGTGGTCATGGTCATGGTCGTGATCGTCCGCGGACGGCTCGCCGTCCTCGTGCGGGTCGATCACGTCGACCGAGTCGTCGTCCTCCGAGGGAGCCGTTGCCCTGCGGCGGGCGAGCGCCTCGGCATGGGCATCGACAGCCGCTTCCTCCGCGGCTTCCGCGGCCGCTTCCTCGTCGAGGAGCGCCTGCCGGTCGGCCATGGGGATCTGGTAGTAGTCGGGATGGATTTCGTTGAAAGCCAGGAAGCCGTGCCGGTTCCCGCCGTACTCGACGAAAGCTGCCTGCAGGGACGGCTCAACGCGCGTCACCTTGGCGAGGTAGATGTTGCCCCGCAGCAGTTTGCGGGCGGCTGATTCGAAGTCGAATTCCTCTACGCGGCCGTTGCGGAGCACCACGACCCGGGTCTCCTCCGGGTGCGTGGCATCAATAAGCATCTTGTTGTTGGACATTTATGCTGTTCCTTGGCGCGCCGGCTGGGCCCTCTGCCGCTCCGTTCCGCCATTCGCGATGGAATGAGGATGGCCGCTGGCAGGCACCGGTGTTGGGCGCGCATCGTTGTTTGAGATGGAAGGTTGAGGTTGGGGGATGCCGGGGTAGGCGCCGCCAGCCTGCAGCCGGCCGGGGCCGGACGTGCTCCGCGGCGCCGACGGTAGCGCGCTGGAGCCTGCAGATTGTTGGTGCCGAAGTTTAACATTCAAAAGGTCTTTCAATGGGTCGAGGGCTTACGCCGGTTGGCGCGTCCTCACTTGCCCCATATCGGCGGGGTGCCGGGCGGTCTTCGCCTCTCCGCATGCCTTCCTTTCGCGGGCGAACGGAGTGCGGAACTGCTGATTGCCAAAGTTTCGAGCAGCTAGCGTCGCGCCAGGCATAAGCTCGGCCCTCAGGCCAACGGCTCCGCTGTCGAAATGACCCGGAGCGAGATGCTTGCGGGCGCAGCGAACTGCTCGATCGTCGGTCTGCAGCGGCCCCGTCCCTCGCAGGGAGCGGCGAACCGGCGCGAACGCGAGACGGTTGCCCGTCCAACACGTTCTTGCGGCGCACAATGTCCTCAGCGAGAGCGCCGCTGCATCAACGAACAAGAAAGTACGGGTTCGCCGGTATGCTGGCAAGCGTGTTATAAGCCACGCCCAGCCAACAACCCGGCCAACTGTCTGCAATTTGAGGCGAAATCGGAAAAGGTTTGGTTAATATGGCCCCTTGGGGCGCGGGGGAACGACGTAGGGGATGCAGCAGCATCTGCAACATAACGGGGGGAGCGTGCGACCGCCGCGCGCATCGCTGATTTTTGCGGCCATCGCACTCCTGGGGCTGTCCCTGCCCGGCGTGACCTCCACCGCAGCCGAACCGACGAGCGTTCACCGCAAGACAGTGGCTGTCGAGGCCAAGAGCGCCGAGGTGAAGGCCGGACCGGCAGCGACGACCTTTTCGCTCGGTCTGACCGGCGGCGTGCGCGCCGAGATATTCACCCTGGCAAATCCCTATCGCGTCGTTGTCGACCTGCCGGATGTCGCTTTCGAGCTTCCCGACGGCGCCGGACAGAATGCGCAAGGTCTCGTTTCCGCGTTCCGCTTCGGCCTGCTGTCGGAAGGCAGGGCACGCATCGTCCTCGACACCAAGGGACCGGTGGCGATCAAGCGCGCCGACATGCGGCCGCAGAGCCCCAAGGGCGCCGAGCTCGTTCTCGTGCTGGCTCCCACGTCGGCAAAGGCGTTCGGCGCGGGCACCGGAGGCTCGCAGCAGGCGACCGCAATGCCCGCCGCCCGCAGCCCCGCGGCTACGCCGAAGCGCATGCGCACCAAGCCGCTCATTCTCATAGACGCGGGGCATGGCGGCATCGATCCGGGTGCCGGCAGCGCCAGCGGCCTGCGCGAGAAGACGGTCGTCCTGGCGGTGGCTCAGGCATTGCGCAGCCGCCTCGGCCAAGACGGCCGCTATGAGGTGCGCATGACGCGGACCAGCGACATCTTCGTGCCCTTGGACGAGCGCCTCGACATGTCGCGCGATCTCGACGCCGACCTCTTCATATCGCTGCACGCCGATTCCATCGCGCAGAAGGGATTCGCCAAATCCGTGCGCGGGGCGACGGTCTACACGCTGGCGGAGCGTGCCTCGGACGAGGAAGCGCGCCATATGGCTGAGAAGGAGAACAACTCCGACGCCGTCGCCGGCCTGCAGACGGCGCACTTCGAGGAGGCGGGCGAGGTCCGCGACATACTTATCGACCTGATGAAGCGGGAAACGTCCAACTTCTCGACCGATTTTTCCAATACGCTGGTGAAACAGCTCGGCACGGCGATCTCACTCTCCGGGCGTCCGCAGCGCTCGGCCGCCTTCAAGGTGCTGCGCCAGGCGGACACGCCTTCGGTGCTCCTCGAGCTTGGCTATATGAGCCATCCGGAGGACGAGAAGCTGCTGAACTCGGCGGACTGGCAGCGGCGTGTGGCCGCGGCCATCGGCGGCGCCATCGATATGTATTTTTCTCGGCGTACGGCGAGGGCGCGCTGATATGCGCAGCCGCGGCCCGCGCCCGTTACCTAAACTGCGCTAAGCGACGACGTGATGCCACATTCCGTGGTAATGTCCGTGCTTCGCGGCGTCGCCACCGTTAGCCACCGGGCTCGCGCGGGGAATGCGAGAGCCATCAAAGTATCCAGCTCGACGGAATAAGAAGGTTGATGCGCGAGCCCCTATACCCGCCAGAGCCTCCTCTTTACCGGTCAGAGCCCCGCCGGCCCGAGCCATACCGCCCGGAGCCGCCGCCTCCGCGCCGGCCCAGGCGCCGCAAGAGTTTGCTTCTGAGCTTCCTCGGCTTCTGCTTTGCGGCCGGCGTCGTCGTATTCATCTGCGCCGCCGCCGGTGCCGGCTACCTGCTGTGGAAGACCTCGCAGGACCTGCCCGACTACGAAAGCCTCGCCAAATACGAGCCGCCGGTGATGACGCGCATCCACGCCCACAACGGCGCGCTCATCGCCGAGTACGCACGCGAGCGGCGTATCTTCGTCCCCATCAACACCATCCCGAAGCGCGTTATCGCCGCCTTTCTCTCGGCTGAGGACCGGCGCTTCTACGAGCACGGCGGCGTCGACCTGCAGGGCATCGCCCGCGCCGTACTCAAGGTGGTCGAGGCCAAGCTGAGCGGCAGCGACCGGCGCGCCGAGGGCGGCTCGACGATCACCCAGCAGGTGGCGAAGAACTTCCTCCTGTCCAGCGAGCGCTCGATGGAGCGCAAGATCAAGGAGGCGATCCTCGCCATCCGCATCGAGCGCGCCTACTCGAAAGACAAGATCCTCGAGCTGTACCTCAACGAGATCTATTTCGGCATCGGCGCCTACGGCATCGCCGCGGCGAGCCTCAGCTACTTCAACAAGGAGCTGCAGGACCTCACGGTCGAGGAAGCCGCCTATCTCGCCGCTCTTCCCAAGGGCCCCAACAACTATCATCCGTTCCGCCGCGAGAAGCAGGCCTTGATCCGCCGCGACTGGATCATCGGCCAGATGGAGGAGAACGGCTACATCACCGCCAAGGAAGCGGCCGAGGCCAAGGCGAAGCCGCTCGGCGTCAACCTGCGCGGGACGGGGGCTCACATCTTTGCGGCAGACTACTTCGCCGAGGAGGTTCGGCGCACGCTGCTGACGCAGTTCGGCGAGGAGAAGCTCTACAACGGCGGCCTGTCCGTGCGCACCACGCTGGACCCGCGCCTGCAGCAGATCGCGCGCCGCTCGCTGATGGACGGCCTCGTGAAGTTCGACCGCACCAGGGGTTGGCGGGGCCCGATCACCACGCTCGACATCGGCGGCGACTGGGGCAAGGCGCTCGATGACGTCAAAAGCCCGAACGACATCCAGCCGTGGCGGATCGGCGTCGTGCTGAAGATCGAGGCCGGCAAGGCCATCGTCGGCTTGCGGCCGGAGAAGCAGCAGGACGGCTCGCTCGTCGGCAAGCGTGAGGCGATCGAGCTCACCTTCGATGAAATGAAATGGGCGAAGACGAAGAAGGGCGCCCCTAAGGCGGTCGGCGATGTGGTGTCGCCGGGCGACGTGATCTACGTCGCGCCGAAGGATCCCGACAATGTCGCCGGCGTCTGGTCGCTGATGCAGATACCGGAAGTTGGCGGCGGTATTGTCGCCATGGACCCCAACACCGGGCGGGTGCTCGCCGTCGTCGGCGGCTTCTCGTTCGCCATGAGCCAGTTCGACCGCGCCATCCAGGCACGCCGCCAGCCGGGCTCCGCGTTCAAGCCGTTCGTCTACGCTGCAGCGCTCGACAACGGCTACAAGCCGACGTCGATCATTCTCGACGCGCCGATCGAGATCGAGCAGGGACCTGGCCAGGATATCTGGAAGCCCGAGAACTACGAGAAGGACCACTCCGCCGGCCCCTCGACGTTGCGCTTCGGCATCGAGCATTCGCGTAACCAGATGACGGTGCGGCTGGCGCAGGATCTCGGCATGCCGATCATCACCGACTATGCCAAGCGCTTCGGCGTCTACGACGACCTGCTGCCGGTGCTCTCCATGTCGCTCGGCGCCGGCGAGACGACGCTGCTGCGCCTCGCCAGCGGCTACTGCTCGATCGCCAACGGTGGACATCAGGTGCACCCGACGCTGATCGACCGCATCCAGGATCGCTGGGGACACACGGTCTGGCGTCACGACGATCGCGTCTGCGAGAACTGCAAGGCCGACGCCTGGAGCAATCAGGAAGAGCCGGAGATCCCGGACGATCGCGTGCAGATCATGGATCCGCACACGGCCTACCAGATGACCTCCATCCTCGAGGGTGTCATTCAGCGCGGCACGGCGACGTCGCTCAAGTCGCTGGAGCGTCCGCTTGCCGGTAAGACGGGCACGACGAACCAGGAGAAGGATGCCTGGTTCCTTGGCTATTCCCCCGATCTCGTCGTCGGGGTGTTCATGGGCTACGACACGCCGACCCCGATGGGTAAGGGCAATACCGGCGGCAAGCTTGCCGCTCCCGTGTTCGGCGATTTCATGCGTGACGCGCTCGCCAACCAGCCCGCCTCGCCGTTCCGAGTGCCGCCGGGTATCAAGCTGGCGCGCGTCAACATCCGCACCGGCCTGCGTGCCGGCGAGGAGGATCCGCAGAGCATCATCGAGGCGTTCAAGCCGGGTGAGGAGCCGGACGACGCCTACTCGGTGATCGGCTTCACCGATCAGGGCACCGGATCGGTGCCCGGCCGCGATGACGAGAGCTCTGCCGACGACGATTACTACCAGCCCCAAGCCCGGCCGCGCCCCGGCTACAGCTCCGGCCGCGGCGGACTGTGGTGAGCGCCCCCATTTAATCGGCCTGCCACGTGTGCACACGGCTGCGGCGCGCCTTCGCGTTTACAGCCGCGCCCGCGGTCATTATATCAGCGTCCCTATCCACAAATCGCACTCGCCTCGGAGGCAACGATGCGTGCCGAACCGCAAAAGCTCGTCGATTCCATCAAGGAGGCCCTAGGTCTTCTGCGGAGGCATCTTTGACTGGGATACTGCCGAGCAACGCCTCGCGGAGCTGAACAAGCGCGCCGAGGATCCCAGCCTCTGGAATGACCCGAAGGCGGCGCAGAAGGTCATGCGCCAGCGCCAGCAGCTCGAGCGCTCGATCCAGATCTATCAGGACCTGGAACGCGGTCTGGACGACGGCGTGACGCTCATCGAGCTCGGCGAGTCCGAGGACGACGACGCCTCGGTCGCCGAGGGCGAGGCCATCCTCAAGAAGCTCGACGAGGAAGCGCAGCGGCGCAGCGTCGAGGCGCTGCTGTCGGGCGAGGCCGATGGCAACGACGCCTATGTCGAGGTGCATGCCGGGGCCGGCGGCACGGAAAGCCAGGACTGGGCGTCGATGCTGGCGCGCATGTACATGCGCTGGGCCGAGCAGCGCGGATACAAGGTATCGACGCTGGAAGAAAGCCCGGGCGAGGAAGCCGGCATCAAGTCGGTGACGATGGAGATCAAGGGCGACGGCGCCTACGGCTGGCTGAAGACGGAATCGGGCGTGCACCGCCTCGTGCGCATTTCGCCGTACGACGCCAACGCGCGCCGCCACACGAGCTTCGCATCGGTCTGGATCTATCCCGTGATCGACGAGGAGATCGAGATCGACATCAAGGAAAGCGACTGCCGTATCGACACCTACCGCTCGTCGGGCGCCGGCGGCCAGCACGTCAACACGACCGATTCAGCCGTGCGCATCACGCACATGCCGACAGGTATCGTCGTCGCCAGCCAGCAGGAACGGTCGCAGATCAAGAACCGCGCCATCGCCTGGGCGATGCTGAAGTCGCGGCTTTACGAGCAGGAGCTCAAGAAGCGCGAGGAGAAGGCCAACGCGGAGGCGGCGAGCAAGACGGAGATCGGCTGGGGTCACCAGATCCGCTCCTATGTCCTGCAGCCCTATCAGCTCGTGAAGGATCTGCGCACCGGCACCCAGAGCACCAATCCCGACGCGGTGCTCGACGGCGACATCGATTCGTTCATCGAAAGCGCGCTGGCGCAACGCATCAAGGGCGGCGGGCCCGTCGAGGTTGCCGATATCGACTGAGGCTGCCTACGCGGGGCCAGGCACGTGCCCGCGCAAATGAAAGGTCCAGCGCGAGCGATCGCGCCGGACCGAAAACTACGAAGACGTCAGGTGAGACCGAAGACGCAGACGTTGGCCGAGCCTTTGAAGTTCGGCTTGGCGCGATACGTCATCTCGATGCGCTCGATGACACGCTCGCCGCGGCCTTTAAGGTCGATGGCGCGGGTCTGCCCGCCCTCGCGGATCTCGGAGCGGACCGCAACATCCTCCGGAGCACCGTTGCCGTACACAACCTTGAGATCGTTCAGGTAGACCGCGTTGCCCGACACCTCGAGCCGGATGGCCTTGAACTTGCCGTCCCGGCGGCCGACGCGGACGACGTCGTGATCGACGAGGAAGCCGACTTTCTGGCAGCCGAGCTGGTCCCAATGGTCGTGTCCGTGACCACGGTTGTCCGCTAGCGCAGGCTGAGCCACGACACCCGCAAGGGTGACAGCGCCGAGCAACATCGAAGCGTGCTTGAGGTTCATATTTCTCTCCCGATTTATGATCTCGCAATACGAGACCAGCGCTGAAACGCGCGGAAGATGGCATTCCGTTGGCTGCGAACCGGGTCGCGATCGGCGCCATGCGCAGCGCCTTGTGCGAAGCTATTGTTCTGGCAGCGATGTCACGGAAGCTTCGGTGACAAAGAAATTATGCCGTGGCCAATTGTATCCGCCGGCAGCAAAAGCAAGTGTGTATCCGCCGGCAGCAAAAGCAAGTGGCCCAGTGCTGCGGAGCTACCGCGAATACACTGGGCCACGGTGTCTGAGCCGAACGTATGCGGCTGCATGTCGATCATAACGGTGACGGGAAAAGAATCCGTCGCCAGCGAGACCGCGCGTCAGACGTCGGATTGTCATACAACCCGCAACCTGTCGCTCCGATGAACGGCAGGTTGCTTCTTCGTAAGCCGGCGAGGCGAGGGCGTGCTATTCCGCCGCGGTCATGAACCGCTCGACCGTGGCGGCGAAATGCCCGCACCAGTCTCTCGATTCGACCATCGGCCAGACGGCGGGCTTGCCGCCACCGGCCTGAGCCAACGGAGGATTGTAGCGGCAGAGGCCGGCATCGCGCTCGGTCCTCTGGGAGAGCTTGCTTTGAGTGTCGAAGAACTGGCAATTGCCGCAGGCGCATGTCGTCATGGATGTCTCCCTAAGTTGGGGTCAACCACCTTTAAGGTCTGCGAGCATGCTGCCTTCCGCGCAGCTTCGAAATCGCGATATGAGATTAACGGCGGTTTAGGCTAACGCATCGCCAAGGAGCGCCCCCCGCCTCTTTCCGCATCTGCCGGCCCCCGGTCGAGGACTTCGTTTGCTGAGCAAGGACATAAATTCCGCCGCGACTGCCGCGCTGGAGGTGATCGAGACGGCGGGCTTTGCCGACTACGCGCTTCTCGACAGCGGACACGGACGCAAGCTCGAGCGGTTCGGCCCCATCGTTGTCGACCGGCCGGAGCCGCAGGCGCTGTGGACGCCAGGACAGCCCGAGCGCGTATGGCGCGGGGCGAATGCGGTATTCTCTGGCGACGACGAGGAGGACAAAGGCCGCTGGCGGATCGACAAACCGGTCCCCGAGAGCTGGCCGGTGCAGGTCGGTGCCGCGACGATGCTCTGCCGTCTGGCGAGCTTTCGTCACCTCGGCCTCTTCCCCGAGCAGATGCCGCATTGGCAGTGGATGCTGGAGCGCATTGCCGAGAAGCGTGACGAGCCCGCGCGCGTGCTCAATCTTTTCGCCTATACGGGCGCCGCCTCGCTCATCGCCGCGGCGGCAGGTGCACAGGTGACGCATGTCGATGCGTCGAAGAAAGCTATCGCCTGGGCAAAGGAGAACCAGACGGCTTCGGGGCTCGGCGCCGCTTCGATCCGCTGGATCCTCGACGACGCCGCAAAGTTCGTCGCCCGCGAGGTGCGGCGCGGCAAGACCTACGACATCATCCTCGTCGATCCGCCGAAGTTCGGCCGCGGTCCCGAAGGCGAGGTATGGGAGCTGTTCGCCAGCCTGCCGCCGCTGATGAAGAACTGCGCTGCGCTTCTCGCGCCCGAGGCGTCGCTGGTGCTCACCGTCTATGCGATCCGTGCCTCGGCGCTGGCCTTCGATCAGCTCTGCCGCGACGTTCTCAAGGAAAGAGGTGGCCGGTTCTGCTCCGGCGAGCTCGCCATCCGCGAGGCAGCTGGCGTGCGCGCCGTGCCGACATCTCTCTTCACGCGCTGGAGCGCGCAATGACGGCACCGAAATCGATCACCAGCCTGCAGAACGACCGCGTGAAGGCCATTCGCGCGCTGGAGATGCGCAAGGAGCGCAAGGAGACGGGCCTGTTCGTCGCCGAGGGTACGTCACTGCTCGTCACCGCGCGCGACAACGGCTTCGTGCCGCAGACAATCGTCTATCGCGCCGGCAGCGCAACGAGCGGCATCGCCCAGGGGCTGTTGTCGTGGGCGCTCGCCTCCGGCGTCGAATGCCTCGAGGTGTCGGAGGCGGTGCTCGGCAAGCTGTCCTCGAAGGATAATCCGCAGAGCATGCTGGGGGTGTTTGCGCAGCGATGGGCGGATGCGCCTGCGGCGGCGCGCGTGGCGCCGGAACGCGTCTGGCTTGCGCTGGAGGAGGTCCGCGACCCCGGCAACCTCGGCACCATCATTCGCACCGCCGATGCCGTCGGCGCCGCGGGCATCATCCTTATCGGTGCAAGCTGCGATCCCTATTCGCACGAGTGCGTGCGCGCCACCATGGGCTCGGTGTTCGCCATGCCGCTGGTGCGCATGCAGCGCGGCGCGTTTCTCGAATGGGCGAAAGGCTGGCGCGGCGACATCGTCGGCACGCATCTCGATGGCGCGCAGGATTTCCGCACGGCGCAGTACCGGACGCCGACGCTGCTCGTCATGGGGAGCGAGGGGCCGGGGCTTTCCGACGCCGTCACCGCGGCCTGCTCGCGTCTCGTCAAAATTCCCATGGCCGGCGGCCTCGACTCGCTCAATCTCGCCGTCGCCACGGCGCTGGTGCTCTACCAGATCCGCGGCCCGCACCTGAGCCTTTAGCCATGCGCATCGAATATCATCGAACCCTCATCGCCGACCGCGTGCGCAACCAGGCATTCGAGAAGGCGTTACGCGCGGTCATCAAAAAGGGCGAGACGGCGGTTGCCGATATCGGCACCGGCACCGGGCTCTTGGCGCTCATGGCGGCGAAGCTCGGTGCGCGTGAGGTATTCCTCTACGAGGTGGCTGAGGTGGCGGGCGTCGCCGCCAAGATTCTCAAGGCGAATGGCGTGCGCAACTGTCACCTCATTCCGTGCCACTCGACGGAGATGGTCGATCCGCCGCGCGTCGACGTCGTCGTTTCCGAAACCCTCGGCAACTATGCGCTCGAGGAGCACATCATCGAGACGCTGGCCGACGCCAAAAAGCGCTTCCTCAAGCCCGGCGGCGTGATCATTCCGCGGCGCATAACGCAATACGTGGCGCCGGTCGTCAGCGATCGCCTGCAGCGCGACTTCGCCGTCTGGGATGAAACGGGATTCGATCTCTCAATCGCCCGCGACATGAGCTTCAACAACATCTACGTCCGCTCGCTGAAGCCAGCCGAGCTGCTGCCGGCCGAGGCATGGGACGAGATCCAGCTCGGCAGCGACAGCCGCTCCACCCGCAAGGGCGAGGCGAGCTGGAAGCCTGCCGGCGCGGTGACGATATTCGGCTTTGCGACGTGGTGGACGGCCGAGCTGGTGCCCGGCATCGAGCTATCGACCGCGCCGAGCGCGCCGCGTACGCATTGGGAGCAGCTGTACTTCCCACTCGCCGCGCCGATTTCCGTCAAGAAGGGCGAGGCCGTCGGCGTCAGCCTGCGCTCGCGCACCTCGCTCGAAGGCGGCACGCACGTCGCCTGGACGGCCATGCACCGGGACGCGAAGGGTCGCGAGATCGCGCGCCAGTCGCTCAATCTCGACAAGGGCTATTTGCCTTGAGGCTTCAGACGTGAAGCAGCAATAGCGCGACGCCCACGATGCTCGTGCCGATGGCGAACGTGGTTACCCACGCGACCGCTCGGCGTGCTCGCGCCTGACGGTGGGCGTGTTGCGCCTTTTCGAGCCACATCGCGCTCGGCGGCGGCGCCGCGATATCGCCGAGGTCGTCGATGACCTCCTCGAGCGAGCGCGCGTCGCCCGGCAGCTCCGCGGTCAGGTCGAACGGTACCTGCGGCGTCTCGGTGAGAGCCGGTGGCGTGTAGTGCGCGCCGACGGCGGCAGCGGGCGCGGAGCCCGTGGCCGGGTGAACCCGCGCTAGGCGGCTCATCAGTGGCCGGTGGTGCATGGCCCGCGCGATATCGTCGGCAAGCTGCCGGTCCTCGGGGCCGTCGAAGTCGGGCTTCATCTGGGCACGGGCGCTCATCGGCAGATTCCCCTCGGGATGGAAGGCGGGAAATCCGCTTCCCGGCGCGGTATACGCTGCGGAACGCATAGGCCGGTGGTGGCCAGAAGAAGACGGATGACGCACGGATGGACGGTCTGTGTACATGCGGAACCTCGTACGCGACTGCTCTACCGGTCCCCGCGACCATAGGACGGACCAGACCGCACTAGCGGCCGGCGCACCCGGACTCTAAAAAAGCCGAGCGTCATGGCCGCAGCGTGGCAATGATTCGCCCACTGTGGCAATTCCCTGGGGAGGACAACATGCTGGTGATGGTGCTGGGGCTCGTGGTTTTCTTCGCAATCCACGCCGTGCCGACCAACGTAGAGCTGAAGAACGGCCTCGTCGCACGCTTCGGAGCTACGGGCTATAGGGCGCTGTTCGGCATTGTTTCGCTCATCGGCCTGGCGCTGATCGTGCTGGGCTTCCACAAGCTACAGCTGCATCCCGGCAAGAACCCGATCCTGTGGTATCCGCCGCTGTGGACGCGGCACATCGCGCTGGCGCTGATGCTGCCCGCGGTGATCGCGCTGGTCGCCGCATGCGTGCCCTCTCACATCCACGCCGCTCTGAAGCACCCGCTGCTGGTGGCGATCAAGACGTGGGCCCTGGCGCATCTTCTGGCCAACGGCGATCTGGCGTCACTGGTCCTGTTCGGCAGCTTCCTGGCCTACGCCGTCTATAGCCGCATCTCGGTGAAACGCCGCGACGATCTCGGCCTGCTGTCGCTCGGCAGCGGTCCGTGGATCAACGACGTCATCGTCGTCGTTGTCGGTGTCGCGCTCTATGCAGCGATCGTTCTCTACCTGCACCAGCTCGTCATCGGCGTTTCGCCACTGGCGTGAGCGAAAGAAGCGCCGGGCTCGGCAGCGGCCCGGCGCGGCGATGTCGCGCGATCAGTAATAGCGGGACGCCGAGCTGTCGGGACGGCTGCGCCATGGCTCGACGACGAACTCGGTACGCGCGCTTGTCTCGCGGCTCAGGCCGTAATCGGAGATGATGAACGAGGAGCCCGGCTTCATCAGCTCGGCGAGCTGCTGTCTGGCTTCCTCGGGGATCTGGATGCGCTCCAGAGCTGTGGCCGCGTCCGCGTCGTAGCCGCCGGCAATGACGGGCGTCTCGTCATCGTGGCGCCGCCGCTTCTTGCCGTACGAGTAGTCGACAGTGTCGGCCGGCTTCAGCGACAAGGCGTTCCAGCGCAGTGACTTCCCGCCGTTGGTGAATGCCGTAGCGGTGAGCACGTGCGTGCCGAGGGCGCGGGTCGGGTCCTCGATGGTGACCGGCACATCCATCACCTGCACGAAGCCGAGCTTGGCGATGAGGCGCCCGGTCTTGCCGCTGATGAATACGGACACGGGATAGCCTTTACGCGCTTCGATGGCGTCGGCGGCGGTGAGTGCGTCCTTGGCGGAGGCGAGCACCGTTGCGGCGTGCGCATCGTCCTCGACGGCGACCTTGCGGGCCTTCTCCAGCGCGACGGCGTCGGCGACGGCTTGCTTTGCCTTTGCGGCCTGAGCGCCGGCGGCCTTCTGCGCTGCCGTGGCGGCGTCGGCGGCATCGAGCATCTTGCTCTCTTCCGCGACCTCTTCCGCCCGGGCGTTCTCGAGAGCCGCGGCATCCATTTTGTCGACGTCTAGCTTCACCATCTTGGCGGTGATGTCGGTGAAGCGCGAGGCGGCGGCCTTGGCCTCCTTGTCGGCCTTGCGCGCGAGGCCGTCCAGGCGATCCTGTTCGCTGGCCTCTTTGCGGATGGTTTCCTTGCCGTCCTTCACCGCGGCCGTTGCCGCCTGCACCTGATCGTTGGCGGCAGCCTTGGCATTTTCTGCGGCGGCTATGGCGGCGACGAGATGATCGCGCTCGGCGGCGCGTGCGGCAGCGGCCATGGCGCGCGTGCGCGTGCCGGAAGCCGCCTGCGTGTTGATCATGCCGGAGAAATCGGTCTGCGCGCCGGAAGCGGCGGCGGGCACCGCACCGGTGCCGTTGCTAGCGGTGTTGTCGGGCGGCAGCGGGCCGATGAGGTGCGGGCTGTCGAACTCCGTCGGCACCAAGTCCTCGTCGTTGATGATCACGCGGGCGCCGACGTCGGTGATACCGAACAGGTTGCGGGCGAAGCTGTAGGGCAGGCGCACGCAGCCATGCGACGCGGCATAGCCGGGCAGCTCGCCGGCGTGCAGGGCGACGCCGGAGTTGGTCACGCGCTGCATGAACGGCATCGGCGCGCCGCCATAGAGGTTCGAGTAGTGCTGGCGGTTCTTCTCCAGGATGCTGAAGATGCCCGTCGGCGTCTCGTGGCCACGCATGCCGCTGGAGATGGGCGACTTGGCGATCTTCTTGCCGTCGTCGTAGACGGTGACGGTCTGGTTGTTGAGCGACACCACCAGCAGCAACGGGCCGGTCGGCTTCGGCAGCGTCGTCGCCACCTTGTCCTCGGCCGGCTCGGCGTAGCGCGGCACGGCGCGGCGGGCGCGTCTGGGCTGCGGCTTCCAGGGTGCGGGCTTGCCCCACATCCCCCAGGGATAGAATTGCGCCTGGGCCGGCTCGGGCGTCGCCACCGCGACGAGGCCGGCGGCCAGGCAGAGCGCAACCGTCGATATGCGGAGGCTGCCGAAACGAGCGCCAACGCCGCTTTGAGCTGTCTTACGCACGTGAGTCCCCGGAAAATTGAAATCCCCACATTAACTTCAGTCGAGATGATGAATTTAACGCTAAATCTTCGTTAGCAAGACGTTGAAACGGAAGTTCTTTCAAGTGTCGCGTCGTTGCCGATGCCGGCGCCCTCTGGTCTCGCGGCTCCGCGAACATTAGGTTTGCGCGACGGCGCCGCCAGAAGAGAGTAACCTGAATTTTATGTCAGTCCACAGCAACCAGAAGCGCCTGATGGCGCCCGACATCACGGCCATGAAAAAGCGCGGGGAGCCCGTCGTGGCCCTCACGGCCTACCACGCGCACACGGCCGCTATCGCCGACCGCTACTGCGATTTCCTGCTGGTCGGCGACAGCCTCGGCATGGTGATGCACGGCTATGAGACGACCGTCCCCGTCCCGCTGGAGCTGATGATCATGCACGGCCGCGCGGTGGTACGGGGCGCGCGCCACGCTCTGGTCGTGGTCGACATGCCATTCGGCTCCTACGAGGAAAGCCCGGCGGTGGCCTTCCGCAACTGCGCGAAAGTCATGAAGGAGACGGACTGCGGGGCGGTGAAGATCGAGGGCGGCCGGCGCATGGCCGAGACCATTCGCTACCTCGTCGACCGGGGCATTCCGGTCATGTCTCACATCGGCCTGACGCCCCAATCGGTGAACGTTATCGGCGGCTTCAAGGCCCAGGGCCGCCAGCGCAGCGAATGGGCGGCCATCGAGGAGGATGCCCGCCAGGTCGCCGACGCGGGGGCGTTCGCAATCGTCCTCGAGGCGATCACCGAGCCGCTTGCCGCGCGCATCACGGCGTCCATCCATATCCCGACCATCGGCATCGGCGCCTCGCGCGCCTGCGACGGCCAGATCCTCGTTATGGAGGACATGCTGGGCCTCAGCCCCCGCGTGCCGCGCTTCGTCAAGAAGTTCGGCAAGGTAGGCGAGGTCATCGACGACGCCATCCGCTCCTATGCGGACGACGTGCGGCACCGTACGTTCCCCGCCCCCGAGCACACCTACGCCATGCAGGATGGGGCGCCGGCCAAGCCGCAGCGTGCCGTTGAGCGTGTTGCTGCAACCGGCGGCAAAGCCACGAAAAAGTCGAAAAACCCTAGCAGCAAGGTATAGGGTAGGCCCCGAAAGGCCGCCGCCGTCGGCGAAAGCCGATCATTCGCTTGCGCAGGGGATGCCGTCGGCTATGTATGCGGCATCCAGGATGCCCAACCGGGCCGCCGACACGAAAATTCGCCAAGGTCAGGGCTGAAAAGAGCAAGCGATGGCACAGCAGGACGACGGTCTTCTCCGCGAAGTCGAGGAAGAGCTAAGGCGCGAGCGCCTCGAAAAGATCTGGAAGCAGTACGGCACCTACGTCATCGCTGCGGCGGCGGTGGTCGTGATCGGCGTTGCCGGCTTCAAATACTGGGAGAGCCACCGTGCCGCCCAAGCGCAGAGCTCGGGCGCGCGCTACGAGGATGCGCTGCTGCTCCTCAACGACAAGAAGGACGGCAGCGCCGAGAAGGAATTCGAGAAAATCGCCGCGGACGGCGTCGGCGGCTACCGCGGCTTGGCGCAGCTTCAGCTCGCCGGCCTCTTGGCCAAGCAGGGCAAGAAAGCCGAAGCTCTGGCCGCCTACGACGCGCTTGCCGCCAACAACAGTGCCGACTCCATGCTTCGCGACTTCGCTCGCCTGCAAGCTGGCGGTCTGCGTATCGGCGAGGCCGACTTTACGGACATCGAGAATCGGCTCACCCCTCTGATGGCCGATAACAGCCCCTGGCGCTACAGCGCACGCGAGCTACTGGGACTGGCGGCGTTCAAGGCCGGAAAGACGAGCGAGGCGCGCATGATCCTGACGCCGCTTTTCGTCGACCAGCAAACCCCGCAATCCGTTACCGAGCGGGCACAGATCGTCATGGCGGAAATTGCCGCCGGCGAGATTGCCAAGAAGGCCGAGACGACGGACGCGACGCCGAAAGACGCAGCGCCTGCTGCGAGTGCCTCACCACCGCCGGCGGCGCCGCCGGCCAAAAAGGACTAGTCGGGGGCAGAATGAGGGGACGGGGACGGCTTGGCGGACTGATCGGCGCGGGACTTGTTCCGCTCGTGCTGCTCGCGGGCTGTGCCGGCGATGGTCCGTCCCTGCCCAAGATATCGAGCCTCAATCCGTTTGCCGAAAAGGCAGTGCCGCTGCCCGGCAAGCGTATCCCCGTCATGCAGGCGCACGGCCTCGAGACCGGCGAGCTGGCCGACGCGTTCGCGCCCATCACGCTGCCGGCGCCGCGCGTCAACGACGATTGGGCCCAGCCCGGCGGTGATCCGAACAACGCTCCCGGCAACTTGGCATTCAGCGGCGCCACGAACGTCGCCTGGAGCGCCGACGCGGGCACCGGCTCGGGAAGCAGCGGCCGTCTGACGGCGCGTCCCATCGTTGTCGGCGGCCATGTGTTCACGCTCGATGCGGATGGCACTGTCAGTGCCTTCTCCACCTCCGGCGGATCGGCCAACTGGCGCACGTCGCTGAAGCCGAAGCGGGAAGCGAGCGGAAGCTGGTTCTCGCTGGGGCTTGGCGGCAGCAGCGGCGGCGGCGGTTTCGGCGGCGGCCTGGCGGCTGACGGCGGACGCCTCTACGCCGCGACGGGCTACGGCAATGTCGTCGCGATGGACCCGCAGAGCGGCAAGGTGCTGTGGGAAAAACAGCTCGAGGCACCCGTCCGCTCCTCGCCGACCGCGGTCGGCGACCGCGTCTACGTCATCACGCTCGATGGCCGCTTTTTCTGCCTCGCCGGCGCCGATGGCGGCGAGCTCTGGTCGGTGCGCGGCCTGCCGCAGCAGGCCAGCCTCATCAACAACGCCAGCCCCGCCGTCGATCGCGACATCGTCGTCGTGCCCTATCCGTCCGGCGATCTCGTTGCGCTGAAGGTCGCCGACGGTTCGACCGCCTGGACCGAGAACCTCGCGCGCACCCGCACCACCTCGCAGGTCGCCTCCATGAGCGATGCTGCCCGCCCGGCTATCGACAACGGCGTCGTGTTCGCCGTCGGGCACGCAGGCCGGATGATCGCCACGCAGGCCGAGAGCGGCGAGCGCCTGTGGTCGACCAACGTGCCGGGCACGCAGACGCCGTGGGTCGCCGGCGGCAGCGTCTATGTTGTCGACACCGACGGCCAGTTGCTCGCGCTGTCGCGGCTCGACGGCAAGACGCAGTGGACGGTGAAGCTGCCCGGGAGCGGCGCCTGGGCCGGCCCGACCCTCGCCGGCGGCACGCTGTGGCTCACGTCCTCGGCCGGCTCCCTGGTCGGTGTCGAGGCAACGACCGGCAAGGTCACCACCCAGAAGGAGATCGGCGGCGCGTTCTACATCGCGCCGGTGGTTGCCCAGGGGCGGATGTACATCCTCAACGACGATGCCAAGCTGATGGCGCTGAATTAGCGGCGCTTAACGGATACGACGGCGGCAGGCGCTATGCTTGGCGCGGCGAATGCGCGATAAGCGCCGCCTCAACCTCCCTCGCGTCTGGCTTTCCCCATGTCCGCTCCCCCCGTCATCGCCATCATCGGCCGGCCGAACGTCGGCAAGTCGACGCTTTTCAACCGGCTGACCGGCAAGCGCACGGCGCTCGTCTCGGACATGCCGGGTCTCACGCGCGACCGCCGCCAGGGCGAAGCAGAGCTTGGCGGCCATCAGGTGGTCATCGTCGATACGGCGGGCCTCGAGCAGGCGAAGCGCGGCTCGATCGCCGAGCGCATGCGCCAGCAGAGCGAGGCGGCCATTGGTGCCGCCGACCTGATCCTGTTCGTCGTCGACGCGCGCGAAGGCATCACTCCTGACGACAATGCGTTCGGCAAGGTCGTCCGCTCCTCCGGCCGCCCCGTCGTGCTGGTCGCCAACAAGAGCGAGGGCCGCGCCGGCGAGGAAGGATTTTACGCCGCGTTCGAGCTCGGCTTCGGCGAGCCGGTCGCCATCTCCGCCGAGCACGGCGAAGGCCTCGGCGATCTCGTCATCGAGATGCTGTCGGCGCTGGGCCTGAAAGAGCTTCCCTCGGCCGACGGCGAGGAAGCTGCGGCGTCTACGCGTCCCATCCGTGTCGCCATCGTCGGGCGGCCCAACGCCGGCAAGTCGACGCTCGTCAACGCCTTCCTCGGCGAGGAGCGGATGATTACCGGCCCTGAGCCTGGGCTGACGCGCGATTCCATTCCCAGCGACATCGAATGGAAGGGCCGCCGCATACGCCTCTTCGATACGGCGGGCCTGCGCCGCAAGGCGAAGATAACCGAGACGGCGGAGAAGCTGAGCGCCTCGGACGCGATCCGCGCCATCCGCTTCGCCGAGGTCGTCGTGCTGCTCGTAGATGCGGAGCGGCCGTTCGAGCATCAGGATTTGACGATCGGCGATCTCGTCACCGAGGAAGGGCGGGCGCTGGTCATCGCGGTCAACAAGTGGGATCTCGTCGAGGACAAGCAGAAGAAGCTCAAGGAGCTGCGCGAGACGCTCGGCGAGCGCCTGTCGCAAGTTCCCCGCGTCACGCTTGTACCCATCTCGGCGCTCAGCGGGCGCGGTGTCGACAAGCTGCCGGCCGCGGTGCTGGCGGCATACGACGTGTGGAACCGGCGCGTACCGACTCCCGATCTCAATCGCTGGCTGGCCGAGGCGCTGTCGCGCCACGCACCGCCGGCGGCGAGCGGCAGGCGCATCAAAATCCGCTACATCACGCAGCCATCGACGCGGCCGCCGACGTTCGTCGCCTTCTGCTCGCGCCCTGAAGAGTTGCCGAAATCGTATTTGCGCTACCTCACGAACAGCTTGCGCGAAGCGTTCGACTTGCCCGGCGTGCCGCTGCGTCTCAATCTGCGCAAAGGCGATAATCCGTTTGCTAAGCATAAGAGCTGAGGGCGTTTTTCGATCCCGAAGGCGAGCCGGTCACTGGCTTTGATCGCGTCGCTGAGGTACCTTGGATTCGCGAGGTTGCGGCGGGGACGCGCGCTCGTGGGTTGCGGCCCGGGGGAAGCTCAAATGAGAAAATGGACTCGAATGCAGAAGTGCTCACACGACCGGGCGCGCCCGGTGTTGCGCGTTGTGTTCGCTGGCGCGGCGGCTGCGCTTGCGGTGTTCGCATATGGCTCGACAGCCGACGCGTACTCGTCGCGCGTCAACTCGGCATGCGAGCGCGACTACTATCGCCATTGCGCGAAATATTCGATCGGCACGCCTGAGCTGCGGAGCTGCATGCTGGCCTCGCGCCGCTCGCTGTCGCGCCGCTGCATCGACGCACTGATCGCCGACGGCGAGGTGCCGAAGCGCTATCTCACGACGATGAAGCGCTGAGCTTCGGGCGTTGCTCTCGTCTTGATCTCTATGGGAGAGGCGAAGGCGGGGAATACAGCGGGCGGGAGCGGCGGCGAACCCGAAGATGCCGCCTAACTCCACCGCCCGCACGGACGACAGCCGCACGTCTGGCGCCGTTCCGGACCACGATAAGTAGGTAAGACGCTCCACCGGTGCAAGGGCAAATCGCCCTTGCGCCGCAGCATGCAATCTGCCGCGCGCCGCGTGGGCGTGCATCGTGCAGCGCAGCGGGTATACTTCCCGCATGAGCCGGACGGATTCCCAGCCACCAACGGAAGTGCTTTTCTATCACCTCGAGCAGCAGACGCTCGAGAAGGTGCTGCCGAGCTTGCTGGAAAAAACGCTGCAGCGCGGCTGGCGGGCCGTCGTTCAGACCGGCACGCCGGAGCGCCTCGCGGCCATCGATCTGGCGCTATGGACCTACAGGGACGACAGCTTCCTCCCACACGGCGCGGCGAAGGACGGCTACGCGGCCGAGCAGCCCGTGTACCTGACGACGACGGGCGAAACTCCGAACGGCGCCGGAGTGCGCTTTCTCGTCGATGGCGCCGAGGCGGAGGCGTTCTCGGGCTTCGTGCGCATCGTCTACCTGTTCGACGGCAACGACACCGATGCCGTGAAGACCGCGCGTGCGCAATGGACGGCGGCCAAGGGCGCAGGATGCCCGGTCACCTACTGGCAACAGAGCCCCGCCGGCAAATGGGAGCGCAAAGCTTAGCCCCGTGAAGGCTCGGGTCGGCGACGCTGCAGGCCAATCTTCGCCGGCGGCCGACTCGCGCGCAGCAGAGCGCCGGCGCAAAAAAAAAAGCCCCGCGGGGGGAGCGCGGGGCGTGAGTTTTGGAGGATGCGTGGAGCTAACCCGAGAAGCGCCCCGGAGCCTTGCTCCGTTCTGCTCTCGGGATGATCTTTGTCCGATCGGAAGCCCCCGCGCCGTTCCCTGCGGAACAGGCGCATAAGTTTACGCACCTGAGCGGGCAGCCGCCCGTGAGCATCGCCCGGCCGGCTTGACAGCATGGCGCCGGGCGCGGATGCCTCGCGCATGAACTACCGTCACGCCTATCACGCGGGAAATTTCGCCGACGTCGTCAAGCACGCGGTGCTGGCGCTGGTGATCGAGCACCTGAAGCTCAAGCCGGCGCCTTTTCGCATCATCGACACGCACGCGGGCATCGGGGCCTATGACCTCGCTTCCGTCGAGGCCCAAAAGACAGGCGAGTGGCGGGAGGGTATCGGACGCGTGATGGACGCGACGCCCTCACCGGCGGCTGCCGCGGAGCTGGCGCCCTATCTGGACGTCGTGCGCCGGCTCAATCCACGGGGTGGCGTGACGCGCTATCCGGGCAGTCCGCTAATCGCGCGCGAGCTGATGCGCGGCAACGACCGGCTCGTCGTCAACGAGCTGCATCCCGAGGACCAGAGCAGCCTGGCGCGGATGTTCGGGCACGATGCGCAGGTCAAGGTCATGGCGCTCGATGCATGGACAGCCGTGAAGGCGCTGCTGCCGCCGCCGGAGCGGCGCGGCCTGGTGCTGATCGATCCGGCCTTCGAGCAGCCGGGCGAGCTCGACCGGCTCGTCGATGCGCTCAAGGATAGTCTTCGCCGTTTCTCCGGCGGCACGTATCTGTTGTGGTACCCGATCAAGGAGAAGGCTCCGGTGTCGGCGTTCCACCGCAAGATCGCCGCGCTCGATCTGCCGAAGGCGATGGCGCTCGAGCTGATGATCCGCGGCGGTGAGGACGAAACGCGTCTCAACGGCGCCGGCATCCTGGTGGTCAACGCACCCTTTACGCTGCAGCGGAGACTGGAGGCGGTGATGCCCGAGCTGGCCGCTGTTCTGGCACAGGGCGAGGGAGCCGGCTGGCGCCTGGAGGAGCTTGGCAGCGAGGCACGCGAGGGTACAAAGCGTGCTCGGTGAGGCGCTTGCTTACGGGATTTTTTTCCTCGATACTTTCCGCGCTCGGGCAGCCAATCGTCCCGGCGGCGACGTAAAGTAGCTTTGAGAATGTTGCGCGCATGCCGTGCTCCCGCGCTCTTTTCCCCTGCATTGCCACCAGTTTCCCGAGCTTCCCCCGGTGCGGCCTCATTTGAGCCCGCGCCGTTTTTGTTGACTGCGCACGTTAGGAGATTTCGCGATGCGCCAGAGCGGCACTGTCAAATTTTATAACGCCCAGAAGGGCTACGGTTTCATCAAGCCCGACGACGGCGGCAAGGACGTGTTCGTGCACGTCACGGCAGTCGAGCGCGCCGGCATCAGCAATCTCAACGAAGGCTCGCGCATCTCTTTTGAAACCGAGCCCGACAAGCGCGGCAAGGGCCCCAAGGCCATTAATCTGCAGGCATCTTGAGCCGATGGGGTGACGCGAGCAGCTTCGCGCGGCGTCACCGGACAGCAACGACCGGACCATTTTTTTCGCTGCGCAGATGTCTGCGATGGGCAACGACGGCCGTCTGCGGCAATCTCTCTCCGTATTGCATGTGCGACGTTGGTGGGAGAGTTGAGATGTTGAAGTCTGCCTGTGCGGCCGCCCTGGCCGTCGCTATCGCGTGCGTCAGCTTCACCGGCGGCGCCGAAGCTGCGTGCTTCAAGAAGACGGCCTCGGGAACCGCCCCCAGCATTGATGGCGCGAAGTTCCAGGTGAAGGAAGCAATCCTGCAGTCGTTCGACTGGGGCGTCTGGGCTGCCTTCATGGCTTCGGGTTCTACGCCGGGCTACCGCGTGAGCACGCCGGCCTACAAGTGCACGAAGGGCGGTCTTGGCTACAACTGCCGCGGCACCTCGACGATCTGTAAGACGGGCTGATCGAGCCCTTGCGACTGGTCCAGATCGGTACAATTTATCCGGTCTCGTTAACCATTCGCTGGTAGCTCTTGAAGGATGATTGCGGAGCTGCAGGCAGGCTCCGCATTAACCTTTTGTCGCGTTGTGCGTTCACCCTACGGCACTGCAGCGTGGTTGCAGAGTGACACGGGCAGGCAATTCGCCGTTCGGGCGGGAGTTTTGCGCGCCTCGCCGGCAATTTACGTTATCTTCGCCACCTACAACCGGGGTGGTTGGCAATATAAACTAGGGACTGAACCATGAGCCTTATTCGCGCCTGCACCGGGATTGTCGCCGCGGCCGGCTTCCTGATGCTCGCCACCGTCTCGGGCGCCGTCGACGTCGCGCCGGGGGCCTGGGCAGGCGAGAAGAGCGCGCACAAGCGCACGGCTCGGCACCGCAAGGGGCGGGACTACGCGGTGGAGCAGGGTGCAAGCCCGGCGGAGATCGCGCGCTACTTCCAGCTCTATGGCGGCTATCTCGATCCCTCGATCAACAAGCAGACGCCGGGCGGTCCATTCGACAGCGGCTTCTTTTTCGATTCGGGTATCGGGCGCAATGGCGGCGATTCACCGTACCTGAATTGATGCGCTTGGGCCGCCGCGGTCGCGCTATTTTCGTCCTGCACAGTTTTGCTTGTGCCGAGCCTAGGCAGGGTCATTTGACCCGGCTATAAGGCGTTGGAATCGGACAATTGTCCGCGCCAGGGGGACACTGCGATGCGCGCTAAGCAATCACTCGCCTTTGCCTCAGTGCTATTGGGTGCGGTTGCCGTACTTTCGGCCCCCGCAGATGCGGCCTGCAAAAAGTTCGGCTTCACCGTCAACGACTACGGCAAAGAAGGGCCGACCAACGACGCCAAGAACCTGCTCGACAAGCACATCTCCGAATGGGCTACGCAGAATGGCGTCACCGAATATCAGACCGGCAAGAAGAGCGTGAGCTGCGAGCTCTTCCTCGACGTCCTTCTCTTCGACGAGCACACCTGCACCGCATCGGCGACGGTATGCTGGGGGCCGGACGCGAAGAAGCTCGGCGCGCAAACCGCGCAGGCACCGGCCGGCGAAGGCACTGCCGACCATCCGCCGTCGCCGGTTCGCAAGGCCGAGGCGATGGGCACGGCTCCGGCCCATGCCGAAGCTGCCGCCGCGCCGGCCGAGGAAGCTGCTCCGCAGTCGCAGGCCGCTGCGACCGAGGCTGCCCCGACGCAGCCGGTCGAGCAGATCGCTGCGCCCGCCGAAACGCCCGCAGCCGCTCCGGCCGTACACACGGCTCCGGCTGCGACCGACGGACCGACGACCGGCGCCGTTGTCGAGACGGGCGCGCTGCAAGCCGGCCAGGGCCTGCCGGTTCCTGAGAAAAAGCACGCCAATTCAGGCATGTCCGAGAAGGATCGCGCAGCGGCTGCTTCGGCAGCAGCGAGCGCCGCCGCCGCCGCCGAGCGGGCAGCCATCGCGGCAGAGACCGCAGCCAACGCGGCCAAGGAAGCCGCCGCCGCCGCTGTCGCCGCGAGCAATGGATCTGCGACGGTGCCGCCGCTCGACCACGCATCGGGTGCGGCCACAGCCCACAACGAATAGCTGCCGTAAAGGCCGCTACCGAAGAACCGGACCGCCCGCACGCGCTGCGGGCGGTTTTGTTTTGGGGCCCTATCCTTGCGCGCTCGCGCGTCGGTGCCAGCGTTGCTTGCTGTTCAGCACGCGGCGCAACGCAGCCCGGCGCGGAAGTGCTGCCGGCAACGTCGACGGCTCGGCGAGCAACCGCGTCAGGCGGCCTTGGCGGAGAGGAGGATGTCGGCGCCGTCCTGCAGCACGGCGAGGCGCATCGCTGCCGTCGTCGCCAGTCGGCACGTGTAGTAGGCCTGGATGGTCATCGCATCCAGCGCCGGCGCGTGCTCGCCGGAGATGAACTCGGCAAGGTGCAGCGGCGCGCGCGCATTGGTTCCGCGGCAGCGGACGAGGAAGCTCGGGTTCTCCATCGTGCCGGCCATCTGCACTTCGATCTCGCCGCCGCGCGGTAGCGCCGTAATGGCGCTGGCGACGAGGTTCAGGAGCAGCTTCGCCTTGTCCTTCGGCATGTGACCCGGCGCGCAGCGCCACACCAGCGTGTGCTTGCCCTTGCCGACGAAGCCGCGCGAGATCTGCTCCGCGGTGCCCAGGTCGATCAGCGATCCGGCCGAGCCGGCCGCGCCGAATGCGAAGCGACAGAACTGCAGGCGGGCCGACGCCTGCTCCGTGACATTGCGGATCACGTCGAGCGCGTAGTTCTTGGCTTCCTGATCGTCGTCCTCGTCGAGGATCTCGAGGCCATTGTAGATGGCGCCAACAGGCCCGATGACGTCGTGGCAGATCTTGCTCGAGATCAGCGCCGCGAGCTCAAGGTCAGTTGGATTGGCGCGCTCGCCCATCGATTTTCCCTTCTATGATCGACAGATGCAAATGCCGGAGCCGATATTAAGCTTCCGTGCTCAGATGCCCGTTACGCGCCAAACAGGGCCGCTTGCGAAGTGTTCGTGCCATCTGATACACGCGCCATACATCCATGCAAAGGCCGGTCCTCCAATGTGCTTCCAGATGGGAAGCACCTGCTCCGGCCCGCGCGGCCCGTCCGGCGGAGCCGGTCGGCGAATCAGGGTACGAGCGGCAGATGAGGCTAGAGGAATACCGGTCACTGGTCGAGGCGCTGCTTCCCGCCGTCTTGGCGGCAGGACGCGTGGAGACGCAGTACTTCGCCAGCGGCGTCGCGGTGGAGACGAAGGCGGATACGACGCCCGTTACCGTCGCCGATCAGGAGGCCGAGGAAATTCTCACGGAGGCGCTGCACCGCGCGGCGCCGGGCATTCCGGTGATAGCCGAGGAGGCCGTCGCCGCCGGACGCGTGCCGGCGACCGAGGGCGTGTTCTTTCTCGTCGATCCGCTGGATGGCACGCGCGCCTTCATCAAGGGCAGCCCCGAATTCACGATCAACATCGGGCTGGTGGTCGATCGTCGGCCGGTCTTCGGCATCATATACGCGCCTGCGCTCAAGCAGCTCTTCGCGACGGTGGGTCCCAACGAAGCCGTCGAGGCGGAAATCGCGCCCGAGGCCGACGTAGCCGACCTCGGCCAGCTCAACCTGAAGCGGCTGGTGACGCGCGCACCCGATCCGCAGGCGCTCGTCGCCTTCGCGAGCCGCACCCACGCAGCACAGAGCACCGACGAGTTTCTTGCCCGCCTGCCGATCACCGAGCGGCGCCGGGCCAGCTCGTCGCTGAAGTTCTGTCTCATTGCCCGCGGCGAGGCCGACCTCTATGCCCGCCTCGGCCAGACGAGCGAGTGGGACACGGCCGCCGGCCAAGCCATCCTGGACGCGGCTGGCGGATGCGTGACAACCCTGGACGGGCAGCCGCTGCTCTACGCCAAGCGGGACGGCGGCTACGCCAATCCGCATTTCGTGGCTTGGGCTCGCAAGCCCCTACTACCGCCGTCAGACGGGGTGGCCGGGGTGCCGCAATAGGGCCACGCGCGGGATCGCCGATCGGCCACACTTTGGCACTAGTTTCCATCGATGGATCGTCGAATAAGCGGCCGGCGGGCTGTTGCCGTTAAGGCCCCGACTAAACGATGGATGCCCCCATGGCGCTGATTTCGCGCGGATCTCGCACCCGGCTCGGCTTCTCGCTGCTCGCCGTATTCCTAGCCATGACCGCATGCGGTCCGTCGACGATGGCGCAGAGCTCCGACGGCTACGGGCCCTATTCGGGCGGACGCACCGGGTCCGATGATTCCTACCGGCCGCCGGCCGACGGCTCGGCCGCTCCGGCCGGCAATGGCGCCTATCAGCCGCCACCGGCGAACGACGCCTACCGCCCGTCGGAAAGCGGCGGATCGGCCTACCAGGCGCCCTATCGGCCCGGCGGTGCCTATCGCGAGGACGACAACTACCGCCGCTACGAGGGCGACCGGGCCGCCGTGGCCCCGCCTGCCGAGGGCGGTGGCGGCGGATATGGCGAGCCGTACCACGCCCCGAACGAGCCGTATCAGGATGACCGCGGCGGGCCTCCGCCGTCGGACGACGGCTCATACTCTCAGAACGAGATCATCCAGGCGGGCGGCCGCTTCTTCGGCTCGGTGAGCAAGGGGCTCGCCAGCGTCGTCGAGTACGCGTTCCAGAAATCAGGGCGGCCCAACGGCTATATTCTCGGGACCGATGCGGGCGGGGCGTTCGTTGCCGGCCTTCGCTATGGCGAGGGCACGCTCTATACGAAGGACGCCGGCGCCCATAAGGTCTACTGGCAAGGGCCGTCGGTCGGCTACGACTTCGGCGGCGAAGGCTCTAAGACCATGGTATTGGTCTACAATCTGCAGGACCCATCGCAGATCTACGAACGTTATGCGGGTGTCCAAGGCTCGGCCTACATCGTCGGCGGTGTAGGAATCCAGTTCCAGCAGCATGGGAATGTGACGTTGGCACCCATACGTTCGGGAATTGGTTTACGTCTTGGTGCGAACATCGGATACTTGAAGTATACCCGCACGCCAACGTGGAATCCGTTTTGAGTCGCCGCGCGGCTTCATGAGTAAGCTCCGGTGGAGACGCGCTGAAATGAGAGCATTGCGCAGGCAACTCGCGAATCCGATGATGCGGACCCAGAGGCTTCGTCTGGCGGGCGCGGCCCGCTGCGCTTTTGCCGGACTCTCCCAGTCGAGGTCGCACGCGTGATCACGATCGAGATGGTCATGCTGGCGGTGCTCGGCTTCCTTGCGGCAGCCCTGCTGGCCCTGTCTATCACGCCGCTGTATCGCCGCCGCGTGGCGCGCCTCACCACCGAGGCGCTCAAGCGCTCGATGCCGCTTACCGAGACCGAGATCCGCGCCGACAAGGATCGGCTGCGCGCCGAGTTCGCCATCCGCATCCATAAGCTCGAGACCAAGGTCGAGGAGGCCGCCGAGGCGTCGGCGCGCCAGATGGTCGAGCTCAACCGCCGCGATGCCACCATCAGCGAGCTCGAAGGCGAGCTTGCCCGCCACCTGACCTCGCTGGAGGAGCACGAGAACGCCCGGCGCGTCCTCGAGCAGACGATCATGGACCGGCTGCCGAAGGTCGAGCATCGGCTCGCGGAGGCCCGTAAGCTGCTGTTCCAGCGCGATCGCGAGATCGTGGCGCTGACGCAGTCGAGCGAGAAGCAGGCGCGGGCGCTCGACGAGGCGACGCAGATCAATACCCACCAGACCGACGAGGTGCACCGCCTCAAGGCATCGCTCAACACGCGAGCGGCGCGCAACCGTGACGGCTTCAACGACCCGCGCTTCGACAGCGAGGTGGCGTTGCGCACCGAGATCGAGGCGCTGCGCGCCAAGACACGCGACCAGACGGCGCTCATCGCCCGCCTGCAGTCGCTGGTGGCGCGGGCGGGTCCCGCCGCAGAGGCCGGTGATACGATCGGCGTCAACGGCGCGGCGGGCGAGTCGCTGCGCCCCGCCAAGGTGCGCAGCATGACGGCCAGCGACACGCCGCCGCTGAAGGCCGTCGAGAAGGCGCCCGAGGCGCCCGACGCACAGACGATGGCGGAGATCCGTCGCCTGAAGTCCGTCAACCAGGACCAGGCGGCACAGCTTTCGCGCCTCAAGGCTGCCCTGACGACCTACGAGGCCGCCGACAAGGATGACCGCAGCGTCAAGGAAAGCAAGATTGCGCTCAAGGCGCGGCTGTCGGCACTGCAGGCGCTGACCGACGAGCAGACGGGAACCATCGAGGCGTTGCGCGCCGAGCTTGCCGCCGGCAACGAGAAGCTGGCGCGGCAGGCCGCCTACTTCATGGAAGAGATGCGCCGGCTCGGGGCGGCCATGACGCCGGGCACGAGCTCGGGACGCCGCGCGGCGGAGGCTGCCGATGCCAAGCGTCCGCTAGCCGAGCGGATAAACGATCCGCGTGTCGCTCGCTTCATGCGCCCGGGTGCCGAGCCGCAGGCCGGCGCGGAAGCCCCGCCTGCTGCCGAGACCGAGGCGCGCCGAGGCGGCTTCCTGAAGCCGCTCGACATGGCGGCGCTGCCGGTCGAGACACGCGTCGAGCACGCGCCGCCCCCATCCGGCGATGCCGCCGAGGGCGAGGTGAAGCGCACGCGCAAGGCGCGGCTGCTGGACCGCATTACGGGTCTCGACAAGAACTCTGCTTAGCTGGCGTGCGTGCGCGTGGCCCAGGCTGGCTTTTGGTCAGCCCGCCGTATCGCGATGCACGTTGGTATCGAGCTCCGGCTGCCAGTCGCTGGCATCCTTGGCGCTGCGTACGCGGCCGTCGAACTGTGCACCCTCGGCGATGATGAGGTTCTTCTGCACGATGTCGCCGTTGATACGGGCGGTCGAGTGCAGCGCCACCGTCTCGCCGCGTAGCTGGCCGTTGATCTCGCCCAGGATCGTCAGGTTGCGCGCGCTCACCGAGCCGGTGACCTTGCCGGTCTCACCGACGGTGACGTCATCGCCGTGCACGTCGCCCGTGACCTCGCCGGCAATGACCAGCGCGGTCTTGCACACGAGGGTGATCTTCTGGCCGACGATGGCAAGGTCGGGACCTATGACGGAGGCGGGCTTGGCCGGTGACACCATCGAGCTCGATGCCTGAAAATCGCGGGACCCGGGAGGTGCCGGCGGCGTAAGCGACGAAGGCCCGCTGCCGGGCGCCTTTTGATCTGGATTTGGACCGCGCCCGAACACAATACCCTCCTACACCTGCCCTTGCCCGATATGCGGCACCCGAACACGCGCGGGTGAGCGAATTATGTCGAGATATCCGCGTCGCGCGCCCGCGAGCGCCGTTTCGCCGCCGCGCTCGGTTTAAGGTTAAATATGCACCGGCTCAGGGGGGCAGCGCCACAGCTCGCTGCATCGCGCCGGCTGCTTTCCTTCCGCCTAAGGAGCTTTTCGCATTGCATTCAGACGCTGCGCTCGCATTGCCACAGTCGGTCGCTAGGCTGCGGGCCATTCTGGACTCCTCCAGAGCGCCAACCTAGAGTCGGTCTAACGACAGGGCGGGCCGGGGGGCTCGTTTCGACAAGAAATTTATATTGCGCGTGGGGGAGTTCGGCATGGCCGACGGTTCGGGGGAGATCGATATTAAGGCGCTCCCCAAGATGGTGCGCTGGTACAGCCCCGCGCATCTGGTCAGCACCGGCTGGCGCTCCGTCGTATCGGAAATCTTCGGCCAGTACGCCGACCAGCGCATCATGCAGGCGACCATCGACGGGTTCGCCCCCGAGATCATGAAGACCGTCGTTGGGCGCTATAACTATTCCGATCTGCGCCAGCTCGGTGACGGCAACGCGGTGTGGGTCGACTATGTGGCGGACCTCGGCGACGGTTTCGATTCCACCTACGCAATCGCCTCGCTGATCAGCGCGCCGCAGCTCGACGTGGCCGGCGCCGGCACGCTGCCTGCCGGTAAGCTGCTCATCATGGGCGGCGACCAAGTCTATCCGTTTCCCACACGCCAGGCGTACCGCGAGCGTTTCGCGATGCCCTACTCGACTGCGCTGCCGCCCGCGCCGGACGGAAGCTGGCGCCGCCTGCTGTTCGTGCTGCCCGGCAACCACGACTGGTACGACGGGCTCTCGTCGTTCGACCACATGTTCTGCAAGGCGCGCTTCGGGCACGCGGCCGAGAACCGCATCGGCGGCTGGCAGTGCCCCCAGCATCGCAGCTACTTTGCGATCCGCCTGCCCCACAACTGGTGGATATGGGGCGCCGATATCCAGCTCGCGCAGTACCTCGACGCGGGGCAGATCCTCTATTTCGAGGGCGTGGCCGAAGCGATGAAGGCGCACCCGACGGAGGCGCCGAAGCTCATCCTGTGCACGCCCGAGCCGAGCTGGAACTACGACAAGCACGAGAACCTGCAGGGCGAGGACAACCTCTCGAGCATCACCAAGATCGCTACCGACGCCGGCGCGCGCATCGCCGCGGTGGTTGCCGGCGACCTGCACCACTACAGCCGCTACAACGCCAGGGAGGCGGGCACGCAATTCATCACTGCTGGCGGCGGCGGCGCTTATTTTTCGGCCACGCATTATCTGCAGGACAAGCGCAAGCTCACTTGGGGCGGCAAGAAGATCGACCTCGACCTGCGCTGTCAGATCAAGAACGGTGAGCAGACCGACAACCCGTCCTGTTGGCCCTCGCGCGGCGAAAGCCGCCGCATCAGCCTCTCGACGCTGGCCTTCCCATTTCGCAACTACGGCTACGCCGTCGCGCTGGGCGTCATCTACTGGGTGATGATCTGGATGTTCTCGACGACGCCGTACAACGGCAGCACCGTCGGCGAGACGCTCATCAGCGATCCGAGCTTCCACTGGTGGCCGGGCATATTCATGCTGGCGCCGCTCGCCGCCGCCGCCAACGTGATACTCGGCATCTGGTGTCTCGCCCTGTGGGTGGTGCTCTACGGCTATGCCGACGACGCGCGGGGCGGCAAGGTCAAGCTGTTGCTGGGCACGCTGCACTGGGCGGCCCACATCGCCATGATGATCGCGCTCTATTATGCCGTGTCCTACATCTCGTTCTACCTCGTCGATACGGTGTGGCCGCAGGCGCGCGAGATGCTGCAGAACCTGCAGCTCAAGTCGTCGGCCGACGTGCGCGAGCTGTTCCGCTCCATCGTCATTTTCCCGCTGATCATGATTTTCATCGGCGGCATCGCCGCCGGCTTCGTGTGGGGCGCCTACCTGACGCTGAGCTGCCTGATCGGCCTGCATTGCGATCAGGCATTCGCCTCGATGGCGATCCCCGATTTCAAGAATTTCCTGCGCATGAAGATCGAGCCGAACAAGCTGACGATCTATCCCATCGGCTTGCGCCGCACGCCGCGCCGCTGGGCGTGGCGGCGGGCCAAGGATACCGGCTTTGGCGTCGGCGGCGGACCGGCGATCGTTCCGGCACGCCCGTTGCGCCCTGCCGTGATCGAGGGACCGATCGAGATCCGCGTCGGAGACATTAAGCGGCGCGAGCCGCAGCCGTCGGCCACCTCGGCGGTGGCATGAAAAAAACAACAGGCGCCGCCTCGTGGCGAGCGCTGCCCGTAACGGGGGGTGTAAGGCGTATGCAGGCGCGGCTGGCGAAGCCGGCTTCGGAGCTCAAGGCTCACTACGACGTGGTCGTGGTGGGCTCGGGCTATGGCGCCGGCGTTGCCGCCTCCCGGCTGGCCCGCTGCGGTCGCAAGGTAGCCGTGCTCGAGCGCGGCCGCGAATTCCTGCCCGGCGATTTTCCGGAAGGCGCCGCCCGGGCCGCTCTCGAGACGCAGGTGAGCGGACCGCATGGCCGCCTCGGCGCCGCAACCGCGCTGTTCGACATTCGCACCGGCAAGGATATTCACGTGCTGATGGCCTGCGGGCTCGGCGGCACTTCGCTCATCAATGCCAACGTCTGCCTGGCGCCCGACGCGCGCGTGTTCGACGATCCCGTGTGGCCCGCCGAGGTGCGCCGGGATCGCCTGCTCGCCGAGGGCTTCGTGCGTGCGCGCCACATGCTGCGTCCCGAGGCGTCCCGCAATACCGCATCGTACGAGAAGGTGCGCGCGCTCAGCCTTGCCGCTTCCGCCTTCGGCAGGTCGGTGAGCCCCATTCCGGTGCACGTCGCCTATGAGAGCGGACCCAACGCCGCCGGCGTCCACCAGACGGCGTGCAAGGAATGTGGCGACTGCTGCGGCGGGTGCAACGTCGGCGCCAAGACGACGACCGCGTCGACATATGTCGCCGACGCCGCCGCCTTCGGTGCCGAGGTCTTCACGGGCGTGCGCGTGCTGTCCCTGTCGAAGGACGAAAGGCACGGCTGGCGCGTCTGGGCGATGCCGACCGACGCCGAGACCGCGCGCGGACACAAGTACTTCGTCACCGCCGAGATCGTCGTCCTCGGCGCCGGCACGCTCGGCTCGACGGAGATCCTGCTGCGCTCGCAGGCGGAAGGGCTGGCGCTGTCCCATTGGCTGGGCGGCCGGTTCACCTCCAACGGGGACGCCATCGCGCTCGCGTACAACAACGACGTGCCTGTCAACGGCATCGGCGTCGGCGATCCGCCGAAGGCGCCCGTGCCGCGGGTTGGACAGGCGGTGAATGCGCTCATCGACATGCGCGACAGCAAGGACGTTCGCGATGGGCTGGCGGTGTGCGAATGCGCGCTGCCGAGCGCTTTTGCAACAGCGCTGCCGTCGCTGCTGGCACCCGGCGGCGCGATCTTCGGTGAGCACGGGCCGCGCACCCTTGCGGAGGAGCTCGAGGCGCTCGAGCGCGCCACCGATAGTCTGCTGAAGGGCGCCTACAAAGGCGCGGTGCACAACACGCAGACGTTTCTCGCCGTCGGCCATGACGCCGGCAACGGCCTGATGCGCCTGGAAGGCGACCGACTCGCCATCGAATGGACGAACGGACCCAAGCAGCGCGTTTTCCAGCGCATCGAGGAGACGCTGCGCACGGCCGCGCAAGCGACGGGCGGCGTCTACATGCGCAACCCGGTATCCGAGAAGGTGCTGGGCGGCAACCTGATGACCGTGCATCCGCTGGGCGGCTGCACCATGGGCGAGAGCAGCGGCAGCGGCGTCGTCAATCACAAGGGGCAGGTGTTCGACGGCGGCCATGGAGCTGGCGCGGTGCACGACGGGCTCTACGTGTGCGATGGCGCGGTGATCCCCTGTCCGCTCGGCATTCATCCGCTGCTCACGATCACTGCCCTTGCCGAGCGTGCGATGATCCTGCTGGCGCGCGAGCGGGGGTGGACGATGCGCGAGGACGCGCCACCCAGGGCAGCAGCCCCCGCCGCGCCCGAAGCTGCAGAAAGTTCGAAAGCTAGCCGCGAGCGCAGCCTCGCGTGGTTTGCGCGCTGGCGTCGCCGCGCACCCGCGCCCGTGGAGGGAGAGTAGCATGCGGCGATTGTCGAAAACCGTCGCCGATCTGAAGTTGCGCTACGACGTGGTCGTCGTCGGCTCCGGCTACGGCGGCGGCGTCGCCGCCTCGCGGCTCGCACGCGCAGGCAAGAGGGTCGCCGTGCTCGAGCGCGGGCAGGAGTTCGCCATCGGCGACTTCCCCGACCGCATGATCGAGGCGCAGGAGCAGTTCCAGGTCAGCCGCGATGGCCGGCGCATCTCGGGCACGCCGACTGGCCTCTATGACCTGCGGCTCGGTAAGGACATGCACGTGTTCGTCGGCTGCGGCCTTGGCGGCGGCTCGCTCGTGAACGCCAACGTCTCGCTGCCGCCGGATCCGCGCGTCTGGGACGATCCGGTCTGGCCGCCGGAGCTGGCACGCGACCAGTTGCGTCAGGAGGGCTTTTCGCGCGCCGCCGAGGTGCTGCGGCCGGTGCCCTACGAGGGGCCCGAGCTCGACAAGCTGAAGGCGCTCGGCATGAGCGGGAACGCGCTGCGCAAGGACGTGGTGCGGCCGCCGATCAACGTCACCTTCCGCAAGCAGGTGAACTACGCCGGCGTCGAGCAGCCGGCCTGCACGCTGTGCGGCGACTGCTGCTCGGGCTGCAACGTCGGCTCCAAGAATACCGTGCAGGTGACCTACCTCGCCGACGCCTTTCACCATGGCGCCGAGATATTCACCGAGATGCACGTCACGCACGTGCGCCAGGAGCGCGGGCGCTGGCGCGTCTTTTTCGATCCGCTCGGACACGAGCGAGAGAAATTCGCCGCCGCCGACCAGTCGATCACCGCCGAGGTGGTCGTGCTCGCCGCTGGCACGCTCGGCTCGACGGAAATCCTTCTGCGCTCGCGGTCGGAGGGCCTTGCCCTTTCCGATCAGGTGGGCGAGCGGTTCACCGGTAACGGTGACGTTCTCGCCTTCGCATTCAACAACGACGTGCCTATCAACGGCATTGGCGTCGGCGCGCCCCCGGTGGCGGACACCGGCCCCGTCGGCCCGTGCATCAGCGGCCTGATCGACCTGCGCGACACCGACAAGCTCGAGGACGGGATGGTGATTGAGGAAGGCTCGATCCCATCTGCGCTGGCACCGGTGCTGCCGGCGCTGTTCACCGTGGGCGCGGACAAGCTCGGCGTGGATACCGACAAGGGCGTCATCGATTTTCTCGCCGAGCGCGCCCGCCGCCGCCAGAGCCTGTTGTTCGGCGCCTACCAGGGCGCGGTCAACCGCACGCAGACTTATCTCGTCATGAGCCATGACGATGGAAAGGGGCGCATCACCCTCGAAGAAGGCCGTTTGAAGGTCGATTGGCCCAAGGTCGCCGGCCAGCCGGTCTTCGAGAAGATCGATCGCGCCCTGCACCGGGCGACGCAGGCGACGGGCGGCAACTACACCCGCAATCCGCTCACCGACACGATGTTCGGTCATAACCTCATCACCGTGCATCCGCTCGGCGGCTGCGTGATGGGCAGGGATCGCGATAGCGGTGTCGTCAATCACAAGTGCCAGGTGTTCGACGGCCGGCCCGATGCGCCGGCCGACGCAGTGCTGCCGGGTCTGTACGTCTGCGACGGGTCGATCATCCCGCGTCCGCTCGGCGTCAATCCGCTGTTGACGATCACGGCGCTTGCCGAGCGAGCCATGATCCACCTCGCGGCCGATCGCGGCTGGCAATTCTCCGAGACGCAGCGCTTCGATGCGCCGCTGCTTATCGCGGCGCCGGAGGGGCGCGACACCGTCCGTCCCGCCGGCGTGGAATTCACCGAGCGAATGGCGGGCTATATCTCCTCCGGCGTGACGCTGCCGCACGAGACGGCAGCGCGGCGCGGCAAGGAGGAGGGCCATGCCTGCAGCTTCACGCTGGCCGTGATGGTCGACGACGTGGATCGCTTCCTGTCCACGCCCCACCACGGCGGCCGCATCGTCGGCACCGTCGACTGCGCCTCGCTGTCGCCCGAGCCGCTGGAGGTATTCGACGGCGAGTTCAACATGATGCGGGTCGACGAGCACGCCGTCGAGACGAAGCGCTTCGAATACAAGTTCTCGCTGGCCGCGCGCGACGGCGCCGAATATCAGTTTTCGGGATACAAGGTGGTGCGCTCGGACGCGACGCTCGATCTGTGGCGCGATACGACGCGCCTCAATGTCGATATCGCACGCGGAGCGCAGGGGCAGCTCGGCCCGATCGCGCGCGGCATGCTCGAAATCGCGCCGTCGGATTTCTACGTGCAGATGCAGACGCTGCGCGGCACCGGCGGGCGCGATCCGGCCGACCGCATGCGCGCCGTCGGTCGGTTCGGCACGTTCTTCAGCCGCGAGCTGTTCGACACGTACGGCGGCGTGCTGGCGCGCTCCGGCCGCTACGACGTCTACAACCCGCGCAAGAAGCGGACGCTGCGGGTGCCGGAGCCGGAGGTGCACCTGGTCCGCACCGACGATGGCAAGATACTGAAGCTGACGCGCTACCGCGGCGGCGCCAAGGGCCCGGTAGTGCTGTCGCACGGCCTGGGCGTCTCCAGCCTCATATTCTCAATCGACACCATCGACACCAATCTGCTCGAGTACCTCGTTGCGGAGGAATACGACTGCTGGCTGCTCGACTATCGCGCCAGCATCGATCTGCCATACGCGCGCGAATTGTGGAACGGCGACGACGTTGCGCTCAAGGACTATCCTGCGGCGCTTGCCAAGGTGCGCGGTGTCAGCGGCGCTTCGACGGTGCAGGTGGTGGCGCACTGCTTCGGGGCCACCACCTTCACCATGTCGCTGCTCGCGGGGCTCGAAGGCGTGCGCTCGGCGGTCATTTCGCAAATCTCGACCGATTATGTCGTGCCCTGGTTGCCGCAACGTCTGCTCGCCTATCTGCGCGCACCGCAACTGTTCGAGGCAATGGGCATCGACGTCGTCAACGCGCGCGCCACGACGGCCGATCCGCTGCGCGAGCGCCTGCTCGACAAGGCGTTGCAGGTCATCGTGCCGGTGCCGCGCGCCGAGCGCACGCATGACGCCACCAGCAATCGCATCACGGCGCTGTACGGGCGCCTCTACAATATGGACCAGCTCAACAGCGCCACGGTGAGCTCGGGACTTGCGGAGATGTTCGGCGAGGCCAACATCGAGGCGTTCCGGCAACTGGCGCTGTTCGCCCGCCAGCGGCGTCTCGTCGATGCCGACGGCCGCGACGTCTACCTGCCGCATGCCGATCGCATGGCGCTGCCGATCCTGTTCATTCACGGCGCCGAGAATGCATGCTTCAAGCCGGAGAGCACCGCACGTACCCTCGAACGGCTGGCGAGTGCCAACGGCCGGCAGCTTTACGAGCGGCAAGTCATTGCCGGCTACGGCCACATCGACTGCATCTTCGGAAAAAATGCCGCGCGCGACGTCTTTCCGCTGATCGCGGCGCATCTCGATAAGACCGCGATCGTCTGACGGTCAGGCGGCGATAGGAGCCCGGCGTGCGCTCTTCATGAGGATGCGGAACGCTTCGCCCGTCATGTGCACCAGACTGCGATGGTCGCCGCCCTCGAGATAGATTTCGGGCTGCTTGTCGAAGCTCTGATCGATGAATGTGTCGACCGCGTAAGCTTCGGACAGCGGGGGAACGGCACCGATATCGCAATCGGGAAAGAGCTCGCAGATCTCGTCTTCCGTGGCGAGATCGACGTGGCAGCGCAGCAGGCGCTCGATGGCAGAGAGCGAGACGCGGCCGGTAGCGGGAACGACCGCCACGACGAAACCGCCCTCGCGCGTCAACACCACCGCCTTCGCCAATCGGTCGCCGGGCACGTGGGCGGCGCGCACCGTGTCGAATGCGCAATGCGTCCGCTTGTGACGCATGACGTCGTAGGGCACGTGGTTGTCGTCCAGATATTCCTGCAGCGTCAGTGCGATACCCATGGCTGTCCTCCTGCCATATTCGCGGGCTGCGTCCCGGCCGCGCTGAATGACTGGCGCAGCGTACGTGCCGGCAAGATTATGCCGCCCTCGCGAAGCTCGCAAGCGCGCCGCCGGCCGCGACAGCGCCGTTAGCTAATCAAGAGCTAATCGAGGCTTGTGGTGCGTGCGCGATTTTGCGGGTTTCGGTGCCGCTCAGGCCTTGGCGCTGACCTTGGCCGCCAGGGCGGCGGTTACGAGCGGCGACAGGCCTTCGGCGCCGCCTTCGATGTATTCGGCGATCTGCTTACGCATGCGCGGCGTCCAGGAGTTACGGATGTGGTTGGCGATGCCGGTAAGCGCCTCGGTGCGCGGGTACGCCTCGAAATAGGCCGCGATCTGATTGGCCATGCGGATCATGTCGCGGTTTTCCATGCGAGCGGTGCCTTCCGGATCTTGTTAGCTGTTGAGTATGACGACGCTGTCGCCGGCGAGCGATGCGACGAATAGGCGGGCCTTGCGCGCGATATCGAGCGCCAGTGCGGTCGGCGCGGAAACCGTCACGAGCGCCCCGATGCCGAACGTCGCCGACTTCTGCACCAGTTCGAAGCTGCAGCGGCTCGTCATCAGCGCAAAGCCCTGCGTGACGTCGGCGTCGGTGTCGGCCAGGACGCCGATGAGCTTGTCGAGGGCGTTGTGGCGCCCGACGTCCTCGCGTACGCAGAGGATATCCCCGGCCAGCGATACCCACGCGGCGCCATGAACCGTGCGGTTGAACCGGTTCATGAACTGGCGTTTCGGAAGCTCCCGGGCGGCCTTGAGGATCGCGGCCGGAGCCGGGCGAACCGTCTGCGGCACCGGCTCGGTGACGCGCATCACGTCGGCGATGTTCTCGACCCCGCACAGCCCGCACCCCGAGCGCCCCTCGATAGAGCGGCGCGGCATGCGCGCGTCGGCCAGCGCTTCCTCGTCGATGGCGACATCGACCGCCCAGCCGTTGTCGACCGGCATGGCAATGACGCCACGGATATCGGCACGATCCTGGATAAGGCCTTCGGCGAGCACGAAACCGCGCCCGAAGTCGGTCAGGTTGGCGGGCGTCGCCATCATCACCGTATAGGGCTCGCTGTTGATCAGCAGCGCTACGGCGACTTCCTCGGGCAGTTGCCAGGTGACCGGCGTCTCCTTGCCGGATGCATCGACGCCGACGCCGGATGCCGGCACCGAGCATAAGGGCCCGGCGCCGGCGTCAACCACATCGGCGCTGTTGCGGATGGCGGTCATTGCAGAGCGAATGGCACGGCTGCCGAAACGTGGTGATGGGCGCGCGAGGCTCTAAGACTGTTCACGACACGCGCGCGCCCGCCATTATCACTCGGCCGCGATGAGCGGCTTCTCGATGCGCTTGTTTTCGCGCTCGCGCTCCTCCCACTCGTCCTGCCACTCGGATGGACGGTTGGACGGAGTTACCTGCACCGCCGTCACCTTGTACTCGGGGCAGTTGGTCGCCCAGTCCGAGTTATCGGTGGTGATGACGTTGGCGCCGCTCATCGGGAAGTGGAAAGTCGTGTGGACGACGCCAGGTGGCACGCGGTCGCTGATCTTGACGCGCAGCGTCGTTCCGCCGGCGCGGCTGGTGACCGATGCCAGCGAGTTGTCCTTGATGCCGCGCATTTCCGCATCGCTCGCGTGCATTTCGAGGATGTCCTCGTCGTGCCAGAGCACGTTCTCGGTACGCCGCGTCTGGGCGCCGACATTGTACTGGCTGAGAATGCGGCCGGTCGTGAGGATGAGCGGGAAGCGCGAATTGGAACGCTCCGGCGTCGGGATGAACTCCGTCAGCATGAAACGGCCCTTGCCGCGCGTGAACTCGTCGATGTGCATCACCGGCGTACCGGTGGGCGCCTCGTCGTTGCACGGCCACTGAACGCTGCCGAGCTCGTCGAGCATCTTGAACGAGATGTTCTTGAACGTCGGCGTCAGGGCCGCGATCTCGTCCATGATCGCCGCCGCCGAGGTGTACATCATGGGGTAGCCCATGGCGGTCGACAGCCGGCAGACGATCTCCCACTCGGACATGCCCTGCTTCTCGCGCATCACCGGGCGCACGCGGTTCACACGCCGCTCGGCGTTGGTGAAGGTGCCGTCCTTCTCGAGGAAGGAGGTGCCGGGGAAGAAGATGTGGGCGAACGCTGCCGTCTCGTTGAGGAACAGGTCCTGCACGATGAGGCAGTCGAGCGACTCCAGCGCGTGCGTCACATGGTTGGTGTTGGGGTCGGACTGGGCGATGTCCTCGCCCTGCACAAAGAGGCCTTTGAACGTGCCGCCGGCAGCCTCGTCGAACATGTTGGGAATGCGCAGGCCCGGCTCCGGGTCCAGCTTCACGGACCAGTGCTTCTCGAACAGGCGCCGTGTCGCGTCGTCAGAGACGTGGCGATAGCCGGGGAACTCGTGCGGGAACGAGCCCATGTCGCACGAGCCCTGCACGTTGTTCTGGCCGCGCATCGGATTAACGCCGACGCCCTCGCGGCCGATGTTGCCGGTGGCCATGGCGAGATTGGCAATGGCCATCACCGTCGTCGAGCCCTGGCTGTGCTCGGTGACGCCGAGGCCGTAGTAGATCGAGCCGTTGCCACCGGTCGCGAACAGCCGCGCGGCGCCGCGGATCTCAGCGGCGGGGACGCCGGTGATTGCCTCGGTCGCCTCGGGAGAATGCTTGGGATCGCTAATGAACTTCTCCCAGCGGGCGAACTCCTGCTTGTCGCAGCGGGCGGCGACGAAGCTGCGGTCGACCAGACCTTCGGTGACGACGACGTGGCTCAAGGCATTGAGCACGGCCACGTTCGTGGAGGGACGCAACTGCAGGTGATAGTCGGCGTTGACGTGCGGGCTCTTGACGATGTCGATGCGCCGCGGATCGATGACGATGAGGCGCGCACCCTCGCGCAGGCGCTTCTTCATGCGCGAGCCGAACACCGGATGCGCGTCCGTCGGATTGGCGCCGACGACCATGATGACGTCAGAGAGATCGATGCTCTTGAAGTCCTGGGTGCCCGCGGATTCGCCAAATGTCTGCTTGAGGCCGTAACCGGTCGGCGAGTGGCAGACGCGTGCGCACGTGTCGACGTTGTTGTTGCCGAATGCCGCGCGAACCATGCGCTGCACCACGTAGACCTCCTCGTTCGTCGTACGCGAGGAAGTGATGCCGCCGATGGACCCCTTGCCGTACTTCGCCTGCACCGCCTTGAAGCGGTCGGCGGCGTACTGGATTGCTTCGTCCCAGGAGACCTCGCGCCACGGATCGGTGATCTTCTCGCGGATCATCGGGCTCAGCACGCGATCCTTGTGCGTGGCATAGCCGAATGCGAAGCGGCCCTTGACGCACGAGTGGCCTTCGTTGGCGCCGCCGTCCTTGTAGGGGACCATGCGCACGACGCGCTCGCCCTGCATCTCGGTCTTGAAGGAGCAGCCGACGCCGCAGTAGGCGCAGGTGGTGATAACGCTGTGCTCGGGCTGGCCATGCTCGACGACGGATTTCTCGATGAGCGTAGCCGTCGGGCATGCCTGCACGCAGGCGCCGCACGAGACACACTCGGACTGCAGGAAGTCCTCGTCCATGCCGGCCGCCACGTGGGAGGCGAAGCCGCGCCCGTCGATGGTCAGCGCGAAAGTTCCCTGCACCTCTTCGCAGGCGCGCACGCAGCGCGAGCAGACGATGCACTTCGACGGCTCGAACTGGAAGTAGGGGTTCGAGCGGTCCTTCGGCTGCCACATCGTATTGTCTTCGCCGTGCTGGCGAGCGAACACGTGATTGGCGCCGTCATAGCCGTAGCGCACCTCGCGCAAGCCGACCGCGCCGGCCATATCCTGCAGCTCGCAGTCGCCGTTGGCGGCGCAGGTGAGGCAGTCGAGCGGATGGTCGGAAATGTAGAGCTCCATCACGCCTTTGCGGATCTTGGCGAGACGGTCGTTCTGCGTCGTCACCTTGATGCCAGGGGCAACAGGCGTG
>Ga0182738_1000252_pt1 | contig 81241 bp, 84 predicted proteins | sample eDN5th30CBELigMG_FD_128876 | JGI IMG/M metagenome (GOLD analysis project Ga0182738, IMG submission 128876) | Enriched Miracle-Growth compost microbial communities from Emeryville, California, USA - eDNA 5th pass 30_C BE-Lig MG (version 2)... ... | reverse complement strand
CCGTAGGAGTCTGGGCCGTGTCTCAGTCCCAGTGTGGCTGATCATCCTCTCAGACCAGCTATGGATCGTCGCCTTGGTAGGCCATTACCCCACCAACTAGCTAATCCAACGCGGGCTCATCTAACTCCGATAAATCTTTCTCCTCTCGGACGTATACGGTATTAGTCCAAGTTTCCCTGGGTTATTCCGTAGAGCTAGGTAGATTCCCACGCGTTACTCACCCGTCTGCCGCTCCCCTTGCGGGGCGCTCGACTTGCATGTGTTAAGCCTGCCGCCAGCGTTCGTTCTGAGCCAGGATCAAACTCTCATGTTTAATAAGACTTTGATTTGGCTTTATTGGTCACGCATGAATCGACGAGAACATTCACACCTAGATGCCGAAGAGCGAACCCTTCGCATCTTGGTAGATTTTATTCTCACGAAACGTGATCCGCCAAAGTCTCGTTCGGACCCGTCTTTTCTCTCGAAAAGACCGCGGTCCAGCAGGACTCTGCCGCCCACGTTTCTCTTTCTTCAATCTTCAGTTTTCAAAGAACAGACATCACAGACGCGATGTCGAGGGCCGATCCGCTTTTGGCTTCTGGCCCGGTAGAGTGTCGCTCACGCGGCTCTCTTGATTTCGTCCAACTCTGCGATCCGTTGAAGCGAACTTCTTGGTCGCCAGCAGCGTCGCCGCCGTCGTTGGTGAGGCGTATATAGTCGGGACCCTCTCGAACTGTCAACAACGATTTCCAACTTTTTTGAATTTTTTGCGACGATTTTTCGAACCCCTTTCGGACGCTGCGTAAGGTGCCGCTTTTTCCTCTCTTATAGGGCGCGGAGCCCCATTGCCGCCGCATTGGCGACCGACATCCGGCTAAAGAGACTTTTTGAAAAGCCGTCGGGCCGCCGGCGAGCATCCTAGCGGAGCAGCCATCGGCGACGCGGGAACCGGGGCGAGCCGGACACCGGCAGCAGCCAGGCCCACGATTTCCAAAAAGTCTCTTGGAACAGGCGCGGACTACGTCGGTGTGTTCAGGCACCTTTCGTTGACTTCGCCCGTCATGGCGGGCAAATGTCATGGCCTCGCGAGAATAAAGAACCCGCCCGGGGAAGAAGCAGCCGTTCTGGATGCAGGAAACGGAACAAGCCATAGCCGAACTCGGCAACGAGCCGCCGCTGATCGCCGACGGCCGCAGCGGTCCGCCCGACCGCCGCGAAGTGTCGGCGCGCTGGCTGTCGGGCACCTTCCTGACCGGCATTACCTCTTCCGTTCTCATGGGCGTCGCTCTCTTCGCCGCGCTTGACGGGCGCCAGCAGCTCGCCACCCCGCCCGAGATCGCCGAGATCGTCGGCCTGGCTTCGGCCGCCGATGCCGGCGAGCAGGCGAAGACCGACCGGCTCGTGCCGCTGCGCCAGATCGCCAGGGCCAAGGACAAGCGGCGCATGGAAGTGTCGATGGTCACCAAGGTCGGCGACCGCGACGTTATCCACGCCATGCCGTTCGTGCAGGTGAAGATGAACCTTGCCGCCGGCCACACCACGACGCGCCCCTACCCGCCCTTCGACCCGATGAAGGTATTCGGCGACGACAGCAGCAACGATCCCGGCCCCTCGCTCGCCGCCGGCCAGATCTACGGCGCCAAGGTCGAGAACGAGATGACCTTGAAGACGATCGACTTCCCGATCGAGACCGCCGCCTTCGACGAGACCAGCGACCTCTCCGCCGACGAGGTCGAAAAGGTGGTGCGCGAGGCCGGCGCCGAGCTCGACGAGGGCGCGGTGCAGGTCGCCGCGCTCCATTATGTCGACCCGCAACGCTTCGGCGACCAGCTCAGCCAGTCCATGGCCGGTTCCTATGGCGTGAAGATCGTGCCGGAGAACGTCTCGGTGGCGCCGCGCGCCGAGGCCGAGAGCGACGACGCTCCTTCCTTCGCCGAGGAGATCATCCCCTTTACCAAGGACACCGACATCGCCGGCGCGCTCGCCGATTCGGGCTATACCGGCGACGATGCCGTCAATATGGCCGGGGCGATCGGCAAGCTTCTCAACACGACGGCGCTGAAGGCCGGCAGCGTGCTGCGCGTCGGCCTTGAGATTCACGGAGACGCGGCCAGGATCGTGCGTACCGGCGTCTACGACCGCACTCGCCACATCGTCACCATCGCGCTGGACGACCGCGGCCAGTACGTGCCGGCGCAGGAGCCGGATCTGAACCCCGAACTCTTGACCGCCTTCGACGACTCGCCGCCGCAGACCGTGCGCGGCAGCCTGCCCAACGTCTATGACGGCATCTACCGCGCCGCCTATTCCTACGGCATGTCGAAGAAGATGACCCAGCAGGTGGTCAGGCTCCTTGCCTCCGACGTCGACTTCCAGTCCAGGCTGAACCCGTCCGACCGGCTGGAAGTGCTGTTCTCCCAGCCCGACGGCGACGACGGCGCGTCCGACGATTCGGAACTGCTTTATGTCTCGGCCTCGATCGGCGGCATGACGCGCAATCTCTACCGCTTCCAGATGCAGGACGGCAGCTTCGACTATTTCGACGAGGACGGTCGCAGCGCCGAGCAGTTCCTGCTGCGCAATCCGCTGCCGGCCGGCAAGTTCCGCTCCGGCTTCGGCGCTCGCCGGCATCCGATCCTCGGCTACGTGCGCATGCACACCGGCGTCGACTGGGCGGCCCCCGTCGGCACGCCGATCATCGCCGCCGGCAACGGCGTCATCGAAAAGGCCGGCTGGGCCGGCGGCTACGGCAAGCAGATCATGATCCGCCACGCCAACGGCTACGAAACCTCCTACAACCACCAGAGCGCCTTCGCCAAAGGCATCGCGCCAGGCGTGCGGGTGCGCCAGGGCCAGGTCATCGGCTATCTCGGCCAGACCGGCCTCGCCACCGGCCCCCACCTGCACTACGAACTGCTCGTCAACGGCACCAAGGTGGACCCGATGCGCGTGCGCCTGCCCACCGACCGCGTGCTGAAGGGCGACGATCTCACCGCCTTCAAACGCGAGCGCGAGCGCATCGACGAACTGCTGAAGCAGCAGGATTCGGATCAGCTGAAGGTGGCAAGCGCCAAGGTGGAGGGATAAGACAGCAGGGCAGTAACGGAATAAGGCAATAGGTACTTGCCCCGAACCTCTTTCCCCTACTGCCCTACTCCCTCAATCCACAAACTCCACCGTCACCCCCGGCTTGACCAGCTTCGCCAGCTCATTGGCGTCCCAGTTGGTCAGGCGCACGCAGCCGTGGCTCTCGGTCTTGCCGATCTTCGAGGGTTCGGGCGTGCCGTGGATACCGTAGGTCGGCTTGTCGAGCGCGATCCAGATCGAACCGACCGGCCCGTTCGGCCCCGGCGGAATGGTCAGCACCTTGTCGTTCTCGCCTTGCTTGAAGTTGATCTTTGGATTGTAAGTGTAGTTCGGATTGAAGGCGACGCGCGACACCGCATGCGTACCGGAGGGCGAAGGCGTGTCGGACGAACCGATGGTGGCCGGATAGCTCGCCACCAGCTTGCCGGCAGCGTCATAGGCGAAAACTTCCTTCTTGCCCTTGTCGGCGACGATATGCGCCACCGGCGTCGACACCAGCCGACCGAAATTGGCGACCTTGATGACGGTGCCCGGCCGGTTGAAGTTCACGCCGGGATTGAGCGCCTTGAGATAGTTCTCGTCCATGTGGAAGCGCTCGGCCAGCGCCTCGGTCACGGAGGTGAAGCCCAGCCGTTCGAGTTTTGCCTTGGCGCCGTAGTCTTCCGGCACGGACGCGACATAGGGGCCGGCGGCATCCTCGGCGGTGATGGTGTAGCTTGCGAAGGCGTCGCCGCCGGTCCGCGCCAGTTCCGCCTTGATGGTCGCCGAATCGGTCGACCGCAGCCGGCGGCCGGTGATCTGCGCATAAGCGGCGAGCGCCTTGTCGACGTTCGAGCCGAAGCGGCCGTCGATGACGCCGGGCGAGGCGCCGGCGCGGTCGAGCAGCACCTGCAGCGCCGCCACGTCCTCGCGCGCGCCGAGCGAAAGCGACGGGTCGACCGTCGTTCCGGCGCCGATCCGCGGCTGCTCGGGCGCCGGCTCCGTCGCCTTCGCAGCCGGCTGCGCCGGCTGGACTGCCGCTTCCTCGAGCGGCTTGCGCTCGATCGGCTGACGCGCGACGGCCGGCGGCGCGCCCAGCGAATCGTCGCCGTAGCGGTCGCTCTCGCCCGGTGCCGGCGGGAACCGGTCGTCCGGAACGCCGAAACCGTCGTCGCCGAAGCCGCCGTCATCGATGCCGAACCCGCCGTCGAGCGCGCGCAGGCGCTCTTCCCGCATCTGGCGGCGGCGCAGCCGCGCCATGTCCTCGGGGTCGTCGAGATAGTAGCGGTCGCTACCGGGCGGCGGCTCGTCGAAGCGCTGCGCACGCTCGCGCAGGCGCAGCTGACGGCGATCGAGCCGCGTCTGCGGCGGCTGTATGGCGATCACCTTGCCGGTATAGGAATCGACGATGACGCGGTTGCCGCGCCCGTCGTAGAAAACCTCGTAGTCGCCGTTCTGGGCGAGCTGCAATCCGTCTGAATCGACCGGCGCGGCCGCGCGCGGCGCCTCATTCGTTCCGGCGCCCGGCAATGCGGCCATGGCTTCCGATGCCGTCAGCCCGGCGAAAAGCGTCGAGAGAAGCAAAAGCGTACGGACCATCTGGCCAAAAATCTCCGGTCGTTCCCGTTGCCGTCCAGCCCGTACGGCGCGGCAACCCCCTTCGCACGTAACCTGACAACCCATCTATTGGTTCCAACATGAACCGGGCATGAAAATGGCGAAGCGCGGGCGACAAGCAAAAGCCCCCGCTCATCGCGGGGGCCTCGCCATTCCATGTGTTCAGGCGCTTATGCCGCCTTGTCTTCCTTCACCGCGTTCGGCTTCGAACGGAAGTTCAGCCGGTCGGAGCCTGCGGTGACCTTGACGGTGGAACCGTCGAGGATCTCGCCGCCGAGGATCTTTTCGGCCAGCGGGTCCTGCAACTCCTTCTGCATGACGCGCTTCAGCGGCCGCGCGCCATAGGCGGGGTCGTATCCCTTCTCGGCCAGCCACTCGACCGCATCGTGATCGAGGTCGAGCGCGATCTTGCGATCCTCGAGCAGCTTTTCCAGCCGCTTCAGCTGGATCTCGACGATCTGGCCCATGTCCTGCCGGCGAAGCCGGTGGAACAGGATGATCTCGTCGACGCGGTTCAGGAACTCCGGCCGGAAATGCGCACGCACGATGTTCATCACGTCGTCGCGCACGAGGTCGACGTCCTGGTCTTCCGTCAGATTGACCAGATATTCCGAGCCGAGGTTCGAGGTCATGACGATCAGGGTGTTGCGGAAGTCGACCGTGCGCCCCTGCCCGTCGGTCAAACGGCCGTCGTCCAGCACCTGCAACAGCACGTTGAACACATCCGGATGCGCCTTCTCGATTTCGTCGAACAGGATCACCTGATAAGGCCGCCGCCTGACCGCCTCGGTCAGCACGCCGCCTTCCTCATAGCCGACATAGCCGGGAGGCGCGCCAATGAGGCGGGCGACCGAGTGCTTCTCCATGAACTCGCTCATGTCGATGCGCACCATCGCCGTCTCGTCGTCGAACAGGAACGAGGCCAGCGCTTTGGTCAGCTCGGTCTTGCCGACACCCGTGGGGCCGAGAAACATGAACGAGCCGATCGGCCGGTTCGGGTCCTGCAAGCCGGCGCGGGCACGCCGCACGGCCTTGGAGACGGCCTGCACCGCTTCGCCCTGGCCGACGACGCGCTTGGCGATCTCGTCCTCCATGCGAAGCAGCTTCTCGCGCTCGCCTTCCAGCATCTTGTCGACCGGAATGCCGGTCCAGCGAGAGACGATGTGGGCGACGTGGTCGGGGGTGACCACCTCTTCCACCATGCCGCCACCCTGACCGTCGCGCGCCTCGGCTTCCTTGAGCTTCTTTTCGAGCTCGGGAATCTTGCCGTAGGCCAGTTCGCCGGCCTTCTGGAATTCGCCCTTGCGCTGGGCGATCGCCAGTTCGTTGCGGGCTTCGTCCAGCTCCTTCTTCAGGTCCGCCGCCTCACCGAGCTTGGCCTTTTCGGACTGCCACTTGGCGGTCAGCGCGTCGGATTCCTCCTCCAGGCCGGCGAGCTCGGTCTCCAGCCGGGCCAGACGATCCTTGGAAGCCTCGTCCTTCTCGACCTTCAGCGCCTCGCGCTCGATCTTGAGCTGCATGATGCGGCGGTCGATCTCGTCCAGCGCCTCGGGTTTGGAATCGACCTGCATGCGAAGCCGCGAGGCGGCCTCGTCCACAAGGTCGATCGCCTTGTCCGGCAGGAAGCGGTCGGCAATGTAGCGGTTCGACAGCGTCGCCGCCGACACCAGCGCGGAGTCCGAGATGCGCACCTTGTGGTGCTGCTCGTACTTCTCCTTCAGCCCGCGCAGGATGGAGATCGTGTCTTCCACCGAAGGCTCGTCGACGAAAACCGGCTGGAAGCGGCGGGCAAGCGCCGCGTCCTTCTCAATATACTTGCGGTATTCGTCCAGCGTGGTGGCGCCGACGCAGTGCAGTTCGCCCCGCGCCAATGCAGGCTTGAGCAGGTTGGAGGCGTCCATCGCCCCATCCGCCTTGCCGGCGCCGACAAGGGTGTGCATCTCGTCGATGAACAGGATGATGCCGCCGGCGGCAGCCGTGACCTCGTTGAGCACGGCCTTCAGCCGCTCCTCGAACTCGCCGCGATATTTCGCACCGGCAATCAGCGCGCCCATGTCGAGCGCCATCAACTGCTTGTCCTTGAGCGATTCGGGCACGTCGCCATTGACGATGCGCAGCGCCAGGCCCTCGGCGATGGCCGTCTTGCCGACGCCCGGCTCGCCGATGAGGACCGGATTGTTCTTGGTGCGGCGCGAAAGAACCTGAATCGTACGGCGAATCTCGTCGTCGCGGCCAATGACCGGATCGAGTTTTCCGCTGCGCGCATCGGCCGTCAGGTCGCGCGCGTACTTCTTCAGCGCGTCGTAAGCCTGCTCGGCGGACGCCGAATCGGCCGTGCGGCCCTTGCGGATGTCGTTGATGGCGGCGTTCAGCGCCTGCGGCGTAACGCCGGCCTTGGCGAGGATATCGGCGGTCTTGGCCGACTTCTCCATGGCGAGCGCCTGCAACAGCCGCTCGACGGTGACGAACGAATCGCCGGCCTTCTTGGCGAGGTCCTCGGCGGTCGAGAACACTTTCGCCAGCGGCTGCGCCATATAGAGCTGGCCGTTGCCGCCCTCGACCTTCGGCATTGCCTCGAGGGCCGCATCGACGCCGAGTTCGACGTCGCGCGGCCGCCCGCCGGCTCGTTCGATCAGCGAGGCGGCGAAACCATCGTCGTCGTCGATCAGCGCTTTCAGGATATGTTCGGGGGTGAACTGCTGGTTGTTGCGGTTGAGCGCATATTGCTGCGCGGACTGGATGAAACCACGCACGCGCTCGGAATATTTTTCAAGATTCATACCTGTCTCCTTCCGTCACCGGCCCGCTTTGCGGCACCGGATCGGCCTTGGTGACGGACCCGCTTGGCAAGCCGGGTCCTGTTCCTGAGCGAATATGGTGCGGCTTGCGGCATCCCTCAAGGGCGCGGCAGGGGCCTGAAAGGCGAAGGCCGGGAAAAATTCAACGGACGCGAACCGCGCTTCCCACCGCGGCCCGTCCATGCCATGTCCGCAGACGAAAAACCTCTTGAGGGAGAGTTGGCCCGATGCCCTTCTACCAGACCGCCGCCGGCGTCGCGGCAGCATGCTACGTGCTGGCTCTCGCGCTGCTGATCGCGCTTCATGTCGTCGAGCGGCAGCGCAATCCAGTCAACGCCGCCGTCAGCGACTACGGCACCGGCAAGGCGGCGCGGTTGTTCAGGGTCTATGGAGCGGCCGGCATCGTCGGTGCTGCGGCGCTCTGCCGGGCGATGCTGGACTATCCCGGCGCGGAATTTCCCCGCGCCGCCGTCTGGTGCCTGGGCGCCCTGGCCGTGCTCAGGCTCGGCAACTTCGCCTTCAAGACCGACGAAGGCGCCTTCGGCCGCACGCGCGAAGGCATCATTCATCTCGTCTTCGCGGTGGTGACCTTCACGCTGGCCTACGAGGTCGTCAGCTTCGGCGGTCCGACGGCGCTTGCGATCACGACGGGGCCGCTCAACGCGGCCTTCGCCCTGCTCGGCTGGATCGTGCCGAACTCGCTGGCCCTGGTGGTCGTGACGATGGTGCTGCCCAGGCTGCGCGCTTTCTTCGGCCTGGCCGAGCGCGCCTTCCTGGTGTCGACCCTGCTGTGGTTCCTGCTTCTGGCGGCCCGGCTGTTCGCCGGCGCCTGAACGGTTTCAATCAGCCTTCGACAGATGCCGGGGCGTCGCCGGCCTCGGCGGCGGCCGGCTGATCGGCAGCGCTTTCAGCGGTGCGGCTGCGGCGCGGACGCCTGGTCTTGCGCGGCGCGGCTTCCTCGCCGCCGGCGCTTTCGGCCTGCTCGACCTTCGCGGCAAGGCCGGCCGGACCGAGATCGGCGACGGCCGCCGCAGGGGTGGGGGCAGCGGCGACAGGAGCGGTTTCAGCGGATGTATCCGCCTGCACCGATTCCGCCCTGGCTTCGGCCGGTTCAGCGACCGCCTCGCGGCGCTCGCCCTGCTCGTTGCGCGGGCCACGGTCGGGGCGCTGGCCGTTCTGGTAGCCGTTGCGGCGATCGCGATGGTGGCGGTTGCCGCCATTCTCGCGGCCTCCGTTTTCGCGGCCCCCGCTCTCGCGACCATTGCCTTCGCCGTTCAGCGCGACTTCGGCCGGCATGCCCTCGATCACCGGCTGCGGGCCGGCGCCATGGTTGACCGGCGCCTCGGCGGCATTGCCGGCGCCCCCGGAGTCCTCGCGCTCGTCGTCCATATCGTCGTCGAACTCGTCGCGATTCTGCTGCTGGTGCTGGATCGGCATCTGCGCCTGCGCGGCGGCGATGATACGGTTGTAATGTTCGGCGTGCTGGAGATAGTTCTCGGCCATCACGCGGTCGCCGGAGCTCATCGCATCGCGGGCCAGCGTGGCGTATTTCTCGGCGATCTGCTGGGCGGAGCCGCGGATCTTCACGTCCGGCCCGTTGCTCTCGTAATTGCGGTTGAGCGGGTTCGGGCCCCGGCGGTTGTTATTGTTGTTGTTATTATTGTTGTTGCCGCCGCCGTTACGGCCGCGCATGCGCCTGTTCTGCTGTTGTGGCCTCATCAGGACTCTCTTCCAGATTGAACTTGAAAAACTCTCCGCGCACGGCGGCGCTCATGCGGCCTGCCGTCTCGCTGTTTCACCGGTGCTCGCCCGCATCGATTGCGTTGGCGCCACGATATTCCTGTTCCGGTTACATCACTTGCCGGACGATTCCCGCACGAAGCTTGGGCGTCGTTTGCGCAAGAAGGCAGCTATTTCCAAGGAAACCGAATCGCTTAAGAGCACTGCCTGCTTCGTTCATCCGGTTGGCCGGACCTAACCGCATTTTACCGGGCTTGCCAAGCGTTTTTTTCGCCGCACCCGGCTTTTCATACCGGTGAAAACACCAGGACGCGGTCGTCACCTGCCAGATCGGGCATCGCCTCCAGGACAATAAAGCCCGTCCGCTCGAACAACGCCGTCACGTCTTCCTTCTGTGTGCTGCCGATCTCGACGGCAACGATGCCGTCCTTCTCTAAATGCGCCGACGCGTTGGCAGCGATGATACGATAGGCATCCAGACCGTCTGCGCCGCCGTCCAAGGCGCGGCTCGGGTCGAAATCGCGCACTTCCTTTTGCAGGGCCGCGATTTCCTTGCCAGCTATATAGGGCGGGTTGGAGACGATTGCATCGTATCGGTCTGAAATTTTCTCGAACCAGTCGGATTGCAGCGTGCAAAAGCGCCCGTCGAGCCCGAGGTCGGCACCATTGCGCGCCGCCGTCGCCAGCGCGTCGGCCGAAATGTCGACGCCGGTCGCCACCGCCTGCGGCACCGCCGAAAGCAGCGCCAGCGCGATCGCCCCGGTACCGGTGCCGAGATCGAGGATGCTGCACGCCCCCTTGCCTTGCACCGCCTGGCGCACGAAAGGCAGAACGGCCTCGACCAGCGTTTCGGTGTCGGGGCGCGGCTCCAGCGTCTCCTTCGAGAGAGACAGCCGAAGCCCGTAGAATTCGCGGAAACCGAGGATGCGATGCACCGGCTCGCCGGAAATTCGACGGGCGAGCGCGGCCTCGACGGCTGCAACGGTGGCAGGATCGATCATCCGGTCAGGTTGCGAGATGGCCTGCGTGCGCGTCGTGCCGGAAAAGTGCTCCACGAGCAGGCGGGCATCGAGCGCGGCATCCACGATACCCGCCTCGGCCAGTTGGCGGCGCGCCTTTCGCAGAAGTTCCGCCAGCGTCAAGGCCATAGCCCCTCCCTTGAGCGGAGGAAGAAGGCTTGAACGATCGAAAAGGGGCTTTGCACCATCGGTCGCGGCGCCCCTAGTCTTCCTTCATGTCGGCCAGCAGCTTCGACTGGTGGTCGGCGATGAGCGCGTCGATCACCTCGTCCAACTCGCCCTCCATCACCCGGTCGAGCTTGTAGAGAGTGAGGTTGATGCGATGGTCGGTCAGCCGCCCCTGCGGAAAATTGTAGGTGCGGATGCGTTCCGAGCGGTCGCCCGAACCGACCTGCGATTTCCGCGATTCCGAGCGCTCCTCGGCGGCGCGGCTGCGCTCCATGTCGTAGAGCTTGGCGCGCAGGATCTGCATGGCGCGCGCCCGGTTCTGGTGCTGCGACTTCTCCGCCTGCACCACCATGATGCCGGTCGGCAGGTGGGTGATGCGAACGGCCGAATCGGTGGTGTTGACGTGCTGGCCGCCGGCGCCGGAGGCGCGCATCGTGTCGATGCGGATATCCTCGGGGCGGATGTCGATGTCCACGTCTTCCGCTTCCGGCAGCACCGCCACCGTCGCCGCCGATGTGTGGATGCGGCCCTGCGCTTCCGTCGCCGGAACGCGCTGCACCCGGTGAACGCCGGATTCGAACTTCAGATGCGCGAACACGCCCTTGCCCGAGACGGAAGCGACGATTTCCTTGAACCCGCCGGCATCGCCGTCGCTGGCCGACACGGTCTCGAAGCGCCAGCCCTTTTCGGCGGCATAGCGCTCGTACATGCGGAAGAGATCGCCGGCGAACAGAGCCGCCTCGTCGCCGCCGGTGCCGGCGCGGATTTCCAGAATGGCGTTCTTCTCGTCGGCCGCGTCCTTCGGCAGCAGCAGGATCTGGATATACTGTTGCAGTGCCTCGATCTTCTCTTCGACGCCCGGCAGGTCGGCCTCGGCCAGAGCGCGCATCTCGGCGTCAGTCGCCTTGTCGTCGAGCATGGCCCGGAGATCGGCCGATTCCTGTTCCGCCGCCCGCAGAGCCCGGATCTTGGCGACCATTTCCTGCATGTCGGCATATTCCGACGCCATCTTGACGTAAGCGTCCGGCGCCGGCCCGGCGGCCATCTGCGCTTCCAGCATGTCGAAACGCTTGACGACCTGGTCCATGCGATCGCGGGGAAGGGAGATCATGGGTGTACGTGAAGATTGGAGTTCATGGCCGGCAAATAGCCGAGATTGCCGCAAACCTCAACGAGCGCCGGTTGGCCCGCTCGATCAGTTGCCCTGGAGCGCCGGCGTGCGGGCGACGGCTTCGCGCAGCCCTATCCTCTTCGCCGCCATGGCCAGCACGACCGAGGCCAGCACGCACCAGGCCGCCATCCACAGCATCTGGGTCGGCAGCGGAATTCCCCGGTCGATGAGGGCGCCCGTGATGCCGGGGCCGAGCGCCGACGACAGCACCATGGCCGAAACCGTGATGGCGCGGATGCCGCCCAGATTGGCAAGCCCGTAGACCTCCGGCCACAGGGCGCCGAACAGCGTCGAGGTCAGGCCGTTGGAGATGCCAAGCAGGAACATGAAGACATAGACGCCCCAGACCGGCGTCACCAGCCCGGCCACCGCCGCCGAGGCAGCGAGAGGCAGCAGCGAATAAGGCAGCAGGTTGAGCGATCCGAACCGGTCGATCAGCGCGCCGCTGACGAAACTGAAGCCGACGGTGACCAGCGACATCACGGTGAAGGCAGCCGCAAAGGCAAGCGGGTCGTAGTGCCTGGTCTCGATCAGATAGCCCTGATGGAAAAAGATGACGGTGGCGATGAAGGACGGCGCGAGAACTCCGGCAAGCAGCAGGTAGAGCATCGGGTCGTGGATGACCTCGCCTCGCGTCCAGTCGCGGGCGGTCCGCGCCGTGAGCGATTTCGCTTCCGTGGATCGCGGCACGCGCTCGACCCGCATCAGCCCCACGATCGCCGGCAGGCCGACCAGCATGAGCACGGCGGCCGAGGCGAACCAGACCCCGCGCCAGTCGCCGCTCCAGCCATGGACAAGAACGACGATCATCGGAAGCAAGGCCGTGCCGGTCTGCGAGCCCTGGACGATGACGGCCATGGCCCGGCCCCGGTTGGCTACGAACCACCGGCCCGTTTCGGTGAACGCCGTTTCCGTCATCATGCCCTGCCCGAACAGCCTGAGCAGATAGAGCGAGAGCGTCAGCACGGCGACGTTCGGGGCAACCGCGATCAGCACGCAGGCGAAGGCGAGCGCGGGAATGGTGAAGCGCGCCACCTTCCAGCCCGGCATGACATCGAGCGTGCGGCCGAGCCAAGGCAGGGTCATGGCGGATGCCAGCGTCGCCAGCATGTAGATGCCGCCGAATGCGCCACCCGACAGATCGAATGCCGCGCGCAGGTCGTTGCCGGACATGCCGATGAAGAAGGTCTGGCCGAACGACGAGAACAACATCAAAAGGAAACCGCCGGAGAGCCAGCGGCCGTTGTCGCGCATGAAATTCAGCATCGGGACAGCTTTACGAACGCAGCCTGAAGGGAGAGCCGCAACGAAGCGCGGGCAAGAACAGCCTTTGCGCAATAGCCGTACGGCGCGCCTTTGCCAACGGAAATGCGACGGCCGGTCGGCGCACGCCTACAGCGGTATGCCACGATCGTCGGCAAAGGCCTGCAGCAGCGCCCGCATCGGCACGCCGGTGGCCGGCTGGTCGAGATTGTCGTCGAACAGCGCCGTGAGTTCGGCCAGCGGCAATTCGGTCAGCATCGCCTTGACCGGGCCGATCGAGGCCGGCGACATCGAGATGGAGCGGAAGCCCAGCCCCAGAAGCGCCATGGCCGAGATCGGCTTGCCGGCCAGTTCCCCGCACAGCGTCACCGGTGTATTGTTGCGCGCACCCGCCGCCGCGACCGTCCGCAGCACCCGCAGGAACGGCACCGACAGCGGGTCGAACCGGTCTGCCAACCGCGTGTTGCCGCGGTCCACCGCCATGACGAACTGGAACAGGTCGTTGGAGCCGACCGAGACGAAATCCACCGCCTTCATCAGTTCGTCGAGCTGGAACAGAAGCGACGGCACCTCCAGCATGGCGCCGACCTTGAGGCTGGTCGGCAGATGGTGGGCGAAGCGCGACAGGTGGCGCACCTCCTTGTCGATGATCTCGCGCGCCTGGGCGATCTCGGACAGTTCCGTCACCATCGGCAGCATCAGCTTGAGCTCGCGTCCGCCGCAGGCCTTCAACAGCGCCCTTACCTGCGTGCGCAGAAGGCCGGACCGGTCCAGCGTGAGGCGGATGGCGCGCCAGCCGAGCGCCGGGTTCTCCTCCTGCACGGCGTCCTTGAAATAGGGCAGCACCTTGTCGCCGCCGATGTCGATGGTACGGAAGGTGACGGGCTTACCGCGCGCCGCCTCGACCACGTCGCGATAGAGCTTCTCCTGCGCCTCGGCGCGCGGAAAGGCCGACGCCACCATGAATTGCAGCTCGGTGCGGAACAGGCCGATGCCGGCCGCGCCCGAATCGGCCAGATGCGGCAGGTCCACCGAAAGGCCGGCGTTGAGGAGCAGGTCGACCGGCACGCCGTCCTTGGTGACCGACGGCTTGTCGCGCAGTTCCTGGTAAAGCTTTTGGCGCCGCGCGCGGAAACGCACCTTCTCGGCATAGGCGGCCTCGAGGTCCGCCGGCGGCCTGAGATGGATCGAGCCTTCCTCGCCGTCGACGATGATGGGGTCGCCGTTCTCCGACATGGAGACCGCGCCCTTCATCTGGCCGGCGACTGGAATGCCCATCGCGCGCGCCACGATGACGACATGGCTGGTGGCCGCGCCGTCCTCCAGCACAAGGCCGCGCAGCTTGTCGCGCGGATAGTCGAGCAGTTCGGCCGCTCCCATCGAGCGCGCGACGATGATGGCGTCCTTCGGCAGCGTCGCCGCGACATCCTCCGGACCGCGCCCCATCAGCTGCCGCAGCAGCCGGTTGGCGAGATCGTCGAAGTCGCTCATGCGCTCGCGCAGATACGGGTCGGTCATGTGGATCATGCGCGCGCGCATGTCCGACTGAACCTTTTCCACCGCCGCTTCCGCCGTCAGGCCGTTGCGGATCGCCTCGTGCAGGCGGCGCACCCAGCCGCGGTCGTTGGCGAACATGCGGTAGGCTTCCAGCACCTCGCGGTGCTCGCCCTCGAAAGCGACCTCGCGGCGCGACAGCATGTCGTCGATGGAGAGCCTGAGCGAACCGAGCGAGGTTTCCAGCCGGCGGATCTCCTCGTCGCTGTCTTCGTTGAACAGGCTGGTGACGACGATGCGCGGCTCGTGCAGGACGACATGGCCGAGGCCGACGCCGTCGTTGAACGACAGGCCGGTGAAGGAAACCGGGCGCGACAGGTCGAGCTCCACGCCGGTGCGGTTGAGTCGGGCGAGATCGCCGGTGGCGATCATCTCGGCGATCACCATGGCGGTCGTTTCCAGCGCCTCGACCTCGTCGTCGCGGTAGTTGCGCATGGTCTTGTTCTGAACGACCAGCACGCCCAGCGTGCGCCCCGCCCTGAGGACCGGCACGCCGAGGAAGGAATGGTAGATCTCCTCGCCCGTCTCCGGCAGGTAGGCGAAGGCGGGATGCTCCTGCGCGTTGGAAAGGTTGAGCGGCCTGGCGCTGGCGGCGATGGTGCCGACAAGGCCCTGCCCCAGCCGCAGCTGTGCCTGGTGGACGGCGTTCTTGTTCAGGCCTTCGGTGGCGTAGAGTTCCAGCACGGAATCGGAGCGCAGCACATAGAGCGAGCACACCTCGGCCACCATGTTGGAAGCGATGTCGCGCACGATCCGGTCGAGCCGCTCCTGCGGCTCCATCGGCTCCTGCATGAGCTCGCGGAGTCGTCTCAGCAGTACGCGCGGGCCGCTGGCCGTATCACGCATCGCGAACGTCTTCTCCAATGCACCGAGGCGCCGGCGCGACCCTTTCGCCGCCCCGACGCTGCCGTCAAATCATATCCACGTCCTAATGCTTATCGAGGCCGTAGACAGAATGCAAAGTCCGAACCGCCAGTTCCGTGTAGGGACCGTCGATCAGGATCGAAATCTTGATCTCGGAGGTGGTGATGGCGCGGATGTTGATGGATTTCTCGGCCAGCGCCTTGAAGGCGGTGGCGGCGACGCCGGCATGGCTCCTCATGCCGATGCCGATGACGGAGACCTTGGACATGCCGTCGTCGTGCTGGACGGCGTCGAAGCCGACCGTTTCGCGCACCTTGTCGAGCACGGCCAGCGCCTTGGCGACGTCGCCATTCGGCACGGTGAATGTCATGTCGGTCGACTTGCCGTCCTCGGAGATGTTCTGGACGATCATGTCGACGTTGATATTGGCCTCGGCGAGCGGGCCGAAGATGCCGCCGGCAACGCCCGGACGGTCGGCGACGCGACGCAGCGAGATCTGCGCCTCTTCCTTGGCGTAGGCAATTCCGGTGACGACCTGCTGTTCCACGATTTCATCCTCTTCGCATATCAGCGTACCGGGCGGGTTCAGGAAATCGCCCATACCGGGCGCATCCGGGTCGGTGAAGGACGACCGCACGAAGGTGCGCACCTTGTGCACCATCGCCAGTTCCACCGAGCGCACCTGCAACACCTTGGAACCCAGCGACGCCATTTCAAGCATTTCCTCGAAGGAGATGCGGTCGAGGCGGCGGGCCTTCGGCTCGATGCGCGGGTCGGTGGTGTAGACGCCGTCCACGTCGGTGTAGATGTCGCAGCGGTCCGCCTTCACGGCGGCGGCGATGGCGACGGCGCTGGTGTCGGAGCCGCCGCGGCCGAGCGTCGAGATGCGGTTGTCGGGGGCGATGCCCTGGAAACCGGCGACAACGGCGACCTGCCCCTCGCCGAAGCGCTTGATCAGGAAGGAGCCGTCGATGTCGATGATGCGCGCCGCGCCGTGAGCCCCGTCCGTCTTGATCGGGATCTGCCAGCCCTGCCACGAGCGCGCGTTGACGCCCATCGACTGCAAGGCGATGGCGAGCAACCCCGACGTCACCTGCTCGCCGGAAGCGACGATGGCGTCGTATTCGCGCGCGTCGAAGAACGGGCTGTTGGCGCCGGTGGCCTTGGGCATGCCCTGCACCCAGCCGACCAGCTCGTTGGTCTTGCCCGACATGGCCGACACCACGACGGCGACCTCGTGGCCGGCATCGACCTCGCGTTTGACGTGCCGCGCCACATTGTGGATGCGGTCGAGGTCGGCGACGGAGGTCCCGCCGAACTTCATCACGATGCGCGCCATGGAAGCGGCCTGCCTCTGGATGCTGCCGGAAACCGGAAATGACTGGAACCGCCCCGGCGGACCGGGGCGCGAATGCGCGGCCTCCTTAGCCAAACCGTGCCGGTTTCGCAAGGCATGCGCTTGCCTGCGGCCATCCTGCCGCACGGGGCGGCCGCGGCGATGCGCCGGCAGCGCCTTGACATTCACCGCCATGGGACCGACTTGGTAGCGTCGCAGGAGACCGCCCATGCCAGATTCCAGAGCCGCGCAGACCGGACGATCGACCATCGACGCCGCCGAGGTGGAGCGCTTTGGAGCGCTCGCCGCCGAATGGTGGAACCCCAACGGCAAGTTCCGGCCGCTGCACAAGTTCAACCCGGTAAGGCTCGCCTATATCCGCGACCAGGTGGCGGCCCGCTTCGGCCGCGACCCGCGCGCCGCGCGCCCCTTCGAGGGCCTGCGCTTCCTCGACATCGGCTGCGGCGGCGGCCTCCTGTGCGAACCGATGGCCCGTCTCGGCGCCGAGGTGGTTGGAGCGGACGCCGCCGCCACCAACATCGAAGTGGCCAGGCTCCACGCGGCCGAATCGGGCGTCAACGTGGACTACCGCGCCACCACCGCCGAGGCGCTGGCCGACGCGGGCGAGAAATTCGACGTGGTGCTGAACATGGAAGTGGTCGAGCACGTCGCCGACATCGACCTGTTCGTCTCCAAATGCGCGGAGATGGTCAAGCCCGGCGGCATCATGTTCGTGGCCACCATCAACCGCACGCTGAAGGCGCTGGGGCTCGCCATCATCGGCGCCGAATACGTGCTGCGCTGGCTGCCGCGCGGCACCCACCAGTTCGGCAAGCTGGTGCGGCCGGAGGAACTTGAAGCGGCGCTGACTGGCGCCGGCCTCACCGTGATCGACCGCACCGGCGTCGTCTACAGCCCCTTCGCCGACCGCTGGCACCAGTCGCGCGACATGGACGTCAACTACATGATGCTGGCCGAGAAGGCGGCCTGAGGCCTCAGCCTCAAGCGGGCTCGCGCTCACCAATCTCGCCGCGCTCCTGCGCCTTGGTGGTGATGAAGACGCCGGCGACGATGATGGCGGCGCCTGCCCAGGTCAGCAGCCGGTATTGCTCGCCGAGGAACAGCGTTCCCGAAAACAGCCCGATCGCCGCCGCGACATAGCCGATCTGGCTGAGATAGACGGGGCCGCCCACCGCCTGCAGGCGGAAGAAGAAGGCGAACATGGTCGAGGCCGACAGCATCTGCGCGGCGACCACCCAGGGCACCTGCGCAAGCGGCGCGAAGGCACCGGCGCCCTGCGTCGCCAGGATGGCGACCAAAAGCATCGCCGCCGCCGCGAGATGGCTGCCGATGGCGAGTTCGATCGGCCCGGCGCCGTCGGGCCAGGCAACCGTGCGGTAGATGTTGCCGACGGCGAGGCTGGCCGGGATCAGCAGCGCCACCAAGACCCAGAAGATGTCGGCCGGCTGCCCCGCTTCGCCGCGCGTCAGCGCCACCATGGCCGCGCCGACAAAGCCGACGAGGATGCCGGCCATGCCGAGGAGGTTCGGCCGCCTGACGCCGAGCAGGATCGAGAAGACCAGCGTGATGATCGGCGACAATGTGAACATGATGCCCGTGTAGCCGGCGCCGAGATGCGGAATGGCCGAAAACATCAGGAAATTGGGGAAGGCGTAGGACACCGCCGCCGTAACGAGGAAATAGCGCAGCCGGCGCGCCGTCAGCCGCATCCCGCGGCCGCTGGCGAGCAACGCGGCCAGCAGAAGGCCGCCGGCGCCCAGCGAGACGACGAAGGCCCACACCATGCCCGGCGCGCCGGCATCCGTGCCCATCTTGCCGAACGGCAGCGTCAGCCCGAGCAGGGCGCCGGTGATGACGAGCAGCGCGAAGGCCGAATTCCAGAGTGACGCCATGGTGCCGTTCCGTGAGAGAGCGGGCTTGCCCGCATCAGAATTCGGATTATAATTAGCGTAAAGATTCTTAACGTCAAGATACTTTCGGAAAGACATGGACCGCGCAGGCAAAGCGATCGCGCAATGGCGCAAGGAGCGGCCCGACCTCGACGTATCGCCAATGGCGGTGCTGGGCAGGCTGAGCGAGGCGGCGACGCTCGTCGCGCGCGACCGGCTGGCGCCGCTTTTCGCCCGCTACGGCTTGCAGCATGGCGAATTCGACGTGCTGGCGACGTTGCGCCGTTCGGGTGCGCCGTTCTCGCTGACGCCGACGGCGCTCTACGAGACGACGATGGTGACTTCGGGCGCCATGACCAACCGTCTCGACCGGCTGGAAAAGGCCGGACTGATCCGCCGCGTGCCGCATCCGAGCGACCGGCGCGGCCTCATGGTTCAGCTCACCGAAGAGGGCCGCGAACTGATCGACCGCGCCGTCGAGGCACATGTCGAGAACGAGCACCGGATCCTGTCCAGCCTGGATACGGAAGAACGCGAAAGGCTCGCCGCCCTGCTGGAGAAGCTGATCGCCGGCCTGGCCGACTGAACGGCCGCGGGCAGCAACTAGTTGCGGTCGTCGGGAAACACCGGGATCGGCATGAAGTCGACGCCGTCCTCGGCAAGCGAACGGGCCTCCTCGGCGGTCGCTTCGCCATAGATGCCGCGCGGATCGGTTTCGCCGAAATGGATCTTGCGCGCTTCCTCGGCGAACTTGTCGCCGACATAGTCGGCATTCTCGCGCATCTTTTCCGACAGCGCCTTGAGCCGCGCCATCGCCTCCTTTTGCGCCTGGCCCATGGCCAGCGCCATCTTCTCCCGGTTACGGCCGGTCGAGACGGCCGGCGCCATCAGCGCCTTGCCGACCTTCTTGGAGCCGCAGGAAGGGCATTCGACGAAGCCGCGCTTGTTCTGGGTATCAAAATCGTCGTTGGAGCGGAACCAGGCCTCGAATTCGTGGTCGTGCTCGCAGATCAGGGAAAACCGGATCACGACGCCGCCCCTCTCAGGGCCGGTACCGGGCCGGTGACGGTCTCCAGCGCGAATTCGCGCGCATTCTTCAGGTTGGGGATCTTGGCGCGCGCGGCGGCCGACTGGGCGGCGTCGATCTCCGCCACGACCACGCCGGGCTCGGCATGGTCGGCTTCGGCCAGCACGCGGCCCCACGGATCGACGATCAGCGAATGGCCGTAGGTCTCGCGGCCGTCCTCGTGCACGCCACCCTGTGCGGCGGCGACGACGAAGGCGCCGTTCTCGATGGCCCGCGCCCTGAGCAGCACATGCCAGTGCGCCTCGCCGGTCTGGCGGGTGAAGGCGGCCGGCACCGACAGCAGATCGGCGCCCGCCAACGCCTCGGTGCGGAAAAGCTGCGGGAAGCGCAGGTCGTAGCAGATGGCGAAGCCAAGCCGGGCCTCGCCGATATCGGTGACGACAGCCTCCGTGCCCGGCTCGTAGGCCGAGGATTCACGCCAGCTCTCGCCCTTGTCGAGGTCGACGTCGAACATGTGGATCTTGTCGTAAGAAGCGCGCAGCGAGCCGTCCGGCGCGTAGAGCAGCGCCCGGTTGGCAAGCTTGCCGTCGGCACGCCGGATGGCGGTCGAGCCGACATGCAGGAAGACGCCGAGTTCACCCGCCAGCCGGCCAGCCGCGGCAGCGACGCTGTCCTTGTCCTGCGTGGTAAAGGCAGCCTTGCGCGCCTCGGCGTCACGCACCATGGCGCCGGTCATCTCCGGCGTCTGGATGTAGCGGGCGCCCTGCCCCGCCGCCTCGCGCACCATGCGCTCCATGTCGGCGACATTGCGTCCGGGATCGGTGCCCGAACACATCTGGATTGCGGCAACCTTGAATGCGGCCATTGATGGTCTCCGATCTCAGTTGGCCGGCTGGCCGGCAAGCAGGGCATCGAGCCGGCCTTCGCGCTCGAGGTCGTGCAGGTCGTCGCAGCCGCCGACATGCACGTCACCGATGAATATCTGCGGGAAGGTCGAGCGGCCGTGGGCACGGGCAATCATCTCCTGGCGCAGTTCGGTCGAAAACGACGCGTCGTGCTCGGTATAGGCGACGCCCTTGCGCTCCAGCAGCCGTTTTGCGGCGGCGCAATAGCCGCACATCATGCGCGTATAGATCGTCACGTCGGCCATCAGCCAGCTATCCTGTTTCAAGGCTATATAGTCGCGGACTCGTCCGCCCGGAAGTCCCCCCGTCCGGTCTCCCCTTGCCGGAGGTCCCCCGGCAGCACGCGGGCGAAAGTCAGCACGTCCACCGCGCCGGCGCCGCCCCTTTTCAGCGCCTTGGTCACGGCGCGGACGGTCGCGCCGGTGGTGTAGACATCGTCGACCAAGAGCACCCGGCGGCCGGCGATGGTGATCTCGGCCTCGGCCGGCACGCGGAAGGCGGCGCGCACGTTCTCCTCGCGCTGGGCGCGTTCCAGCCCGACCTGCTGGCGCGTCAGCTTGATGCGCCTGACGGCTTCCGGCGCGAACGGCAGGCCGGTGAGATGCGCCAATGCCCGGCCGAGTTCGGCCGACTGGTTGAACTGCCGCCGGAAGAAGCGGCGCCAGTGCAGCGGCACCGGCACGATAACCTCGGCCTCTGCTACCAATTCGGCGCCCGCCCTCAGCATCCAGCGCGCCATCCATGGCGCCAGATCGGTGCGGTCCTGGTATTTCAGTCCCCGAGCCATCTGGCGGGCGACGCCCGAATAGGCCACGGCAGCCCGCGCGCGCTCGAACGGCGGCGGATCGGCGATCGCCTCCGCCGACAGGAAGCCCTCGCCCATATCGTGCGCGAAGGGCGTACCCATCACCTCGCACCACGGCTTCTCCAGGAGCCTGAGCTGCGGCCAGCATTGTCCGCACAAAACGCCGGGCTGCGAGACCCTGCGCCGGCAACCGGCGCAGACGGGCGGAAACAGAAACTGTCCCGGCCACGCCAGCGCCGTCCTGGCAAACGTCCTGATCTCCCCCATGCCGATCGCCCGCAAGGCTGGTCCCCGCATGCATGATAGCATATCTACGGTGCGAGTCGTGGACGCACGGCAGACAGGATCGTTAAGTGCAGCCGATCATCGACACATCGCTGTGGCTGGCGCGCAAGCGCCGCGCGCTGGCGCGCCCGGTGCCCGGCGCCGATTTCCTCATGCGACGCGCTGCCGAGGACCTGGAGCTGCGGCTTTCCACGGTCGGAAAGCGCTTCAGCCGAGCCGCCGCGCTGTTTTGCCAGACGGGCGCCGCCGCCGAAGCGCTGGCAGCCAGCGGCAAGGTCGATGAAATCGAGCGCATCGAGGCCGACCCCATCTTCCTGTCGGATGGTGCCGGCCGCATCGCACCCTTCGAGACGCTGCCGTTCGAGCCGGAAAGCCTCGACCTCGCCGTCTCGCTGCTGTCGATGCAGGCGATGAACGACATTCCGGGGTTTCTGGCGCAGGTGCGCCGCGCGCTGAAGCCGGACGGCCTGTTCCTCGCCGCGCTCGCCGGCGCCGGCACGCTCGCCGAACTGCGCGAGAGCCTGCTTGCCGCCGAAACCGAGCTTGCCGGCGGCGTAAGCCCGCGTGTGCTGCCTTTCGCCGATGTGCGCGATGCCGGCGCGCTGTTGCAAAGGGCGGGTCTCGCCCTGCCCGTCGCCGATGTCGAGGACACGACCGTGCGCTACGACACGCTGTTCGACCTGGCTGCGGACCTGCGCGCCATGGGCGAGACGAGCGCGCTCGCCGACCGTTCGCGCCGCCCCGCCGGCCGGAGCCTCTTCGCCCGCGCCGCCGAGATCTACGCCGAGCGCTTCGCCGATCCGGACGGCCGGGTCAGGGCGACGTTCTCGCTCGTGTGGATGTCCGGCTGGGCGCCGCACGCCTCGCAGCAGCAGCCGCTGAAACCCGGCTCGGCCAAGGCATCGCTGGCGGCGGTGCTCGACAAGCTGGAAGAAGGCAAGCAGCAATAAGGTATGTCTCCCGAAAGTGGGAACCGGTTTCGGGACAAAGACATACAAAAATCAAAGACCTGAAGCGTACAGAGCGGGTCTGAAAGATCGCGACGCTTCAGGAGCGGCTTCGGCCTTAGCCGGATCTGTCCGGCACCCGCCGCCGATGCTTCAGGGCATGGCGAGGACTTCGCCGATCCGGCCGCTGCCATCGCTCCACAAGGTCTGAAGCGACGTGGCGAAGGCGCCGACGCCGCCGACGATGGCCAGCGCGATGAGGCTTGCGATCAGCCCGTATTCGATGGCTGTCGCACCCCGTTCGTTCGTCAGGAACCGCCGCAGCATTGTCATGACAGTCATCCTGACCCCGAACGATTAAGAAAGGTTAAGGCGGCACGCTTAACGGGCGGTGAAGGAGCCGGACCGGTCTGGCACTCAACAATCGCCGCTGCGACTGCCGTCGGCGCGGATGATGCACAGCGAATCGGGCGACGGTTGCAGCACCGAACGGCGCACCGTGTAACTGCTGGAGCGGCTGATCGAGCCGGTACTGGTCATGTCGAGCCCGAAAACGCCGTTGTCGCGCGCATAGATCTGCCGGCTCTCGCGATCGAGCAACGGCGTGACGATCAGCGCCAGCGCGATGGCCGCCGAGCCGAACAGCAAAGCGAGCCTGAGCACGCCCATTCCGGCTTGCGAGGCGCGCTGCGACCGGTCGGGCCGGATCGCATCCCACTCCTTTTCGAGGCTCATCGGCTTGCGTCCCCACAGCATTGCACGACCGGAAAGCGGCTTTCCGTCAATTTTTCATGTCCGGATAAATCTTTTCTTAACGCAGGCCGCCTTTCGCGCGCGGCCGCGCGATCGCAATCACAAAAGATTGGCGGTCACAGAAGATCGATCAGAAACGGGATCAGCGGCGCATCGGCCGGCGGCATCGGGTAGTCGCGCAGCCGGACAGGCTTCACCCATTTCAACGCCTGTCCCTCGCGCGGCGCGGCGATGCCGGTGAAGCGGCGGCAGACATAGAGCGGCATCAGAAGGTGAAAATCGTCGTAAGAGTGGCTGGCGAAGGTCAGCGGCGCCAGGCAGGCAACCTGCGTCTCGACGCCGATCTCCTCGCGAAGCTCGCGGATCAGGCATTCCTCCGGCGTCTCGCCGGTCTCGACCTTGCCGCCGGGAAATTCCCACAGGCCGGCAAGCTGCTTGCCTTCGGGGCGCTGCGCGATCAGCACGCGCCCGTCCGCATCGACCAGCGCGCAGGCCGCCACCAGAAGCAGGCGCCTAGCCATCGATGGCTGCTCCCGGCGGGCGGCGATAATGGTAGGGGTAGACTTCCTCGAAGCCGAGCGAGCGATAGAGTGCCAGCGCCGGCTGGTTGGCGGCCTCGACCTGCAGCCAGGCCTGGCGCGCGCCGCGCAGCCGCGCCCATTTGAGCGCCGACAGAACGAGGCTGCGGCCATGCCCCTGCCCGCGCACGGCCGCCGCGGTGGCGATCTCGAACAGGCCGGCAAGATCGGCGTCGTGGACACAGATCAGCGTCGCCAGCGGCTCGGCGCCATACTCCAGCGCGAACAGGCCCGTTTCGGGCTGGATGGCGCCGATGATCTCCGACAGGCCGGGCCGGAGCGAGGCGTCCGAGCCATGCACCTTGAGCGCCGCGCCGATGAAGCGACCGATGTCCTTGAGCGGGATCTGGTCCTGGGCGCCCTCCACCGCAGAATCGGTCAGCGCCATGCGCATGACCAGCGAGTCGTCGAAGCGCGCCCAGCCTTCGGCATCGAGATGCGCCGACAGCGCCTCGCCCGACAGCGGCGAGATGCGGAAGGTCAGCGGCCGGCCGTAGGCGTCGAAGCGCCGGGCGGCGCGTGCGATGCGCTCGGTGAGGTCGTGCACGTCGCTGGGATCGAGCGGGTTGACCGAGTTCAGCCGCTTGGCCGGCAGGCCGGCGGTGAGCCGGATCGCCCAGGTGCCGTCATAATGCACCGTCGCCGCCGGCCAGGCGCGAAAACCCGCCGCCTCGAAACGGCGCACGGTGGCGAGCACGCTCGGCGATGGAGAGGCCATCAGCTGCGGTAGTCTCCGTTGATGGCGACGTATTCCTTGGTGAGATCACAGGTCCACACCGTCGCCTTGCCGCGGCCGATGCCGAGATCGGCACGGATGACGACGGCATCGCGCTTCATGTAGGCGGAGGTCTTTTCCTCCGAATAGGCCGGATCGCGCTCGCCCTCGAAGGCGAGGCGATTGTCGCCGAACCAGATCGACAGGCGGTCGCGGTCAGCCGGCTCGCCCGCTTTGCCGACGGCCATGACGACGCGGCCCCAGTTGGCGTCCTCGCCGGCCACCGCCGTCTTGACCAGCGGCGAATTGGCGATCGCCAGCGCCACCTTCTTGGCCGAGCGCGCCGACTTGGCGCCGGTGACGGTAACCTCGATTTCCTTGCGCGCGCCCTCGCCGTCGCGCACCACCTGGCGGGCAAGCTGCTTCAGCATCTTGCCGAGCGCGCGGCGGAACGGCCCAAGCCGCGCGTCCTTGGCGTCGGTGATCGCCGGCGCGCCGCGCTTTGCCGCCGCCCCGGTAGCGAACAGGAGCAGCGTGTCCGAGGTCGAGGTGTCGCTGTCCACCGTCACCGCGTTGAAGGTTTTGCCCACCGCGCGCGACAACAGGTCCTGCAGGACGGGCGCGGCGATCGGCGCGTCGGTGGCGACGAAGGAAAGCATGGTGGCCATGTCCGGCGCGATCATGCCTGCGCCCTTGGCGATGCCGTTGAGCGTCACCTCGGCATCGCCGAGCTTCACCGTCGCGGTCGCCACCTTGGGATAGGTGTCGGTGGTCATGATCGCTTTGGCCGCCTCGGTCCACAGCTCCGGCTTCGCCTCCTTCACCAACCCGCTGAGCAGGTGGCTGAACTTCTTCGCGTCGAGCGGCTCGCCGATCACGCCCGTCGAGGCGAGGAATATCTCGCCGGCCGTGCAGCCGGCCGCCTTGGCCGCCGCGTCGCCGGTCATCGCCGTCGTCTCGCGGCCCTTCTTGCCGGTGAAGGCGTTGGCGTTGCCGGAATTGACCACCAGCACGCGCGCCTTGCCGCCCGGCAGGTTCTGGCGGCAGAAATCGACGGGCGCCGACGGACATTTGGAGCGGGTGAAGACGCCGGCGACCGTCGTGCCCGGCTCGAACACCATGGCCAGCAGGTCGGTACGGCCCTTGTACTTGATGCCGGCCTCGGCGGTGGCGATGCGCACGCCCTCTATCCCCGGCATCTTCGGATATTTCTTCGGCGCCAGCGGGGAAACGGTTGCGGACATTGTGAGCCTCGGCTGCAAAAGCGTGGAAGGAGGCCGGTTTGCCCGATAGCGCGTGGGCGCGCAAGGGCTTCGAAGACCGGCAAGACAGACCTGCGGATAGAAAAAGGGCGGCGCCTCGCGGTGCCGCCCTGGTCGGTTTTGCCGTATCGCCTACTTGCCGCCCTCGGCGGCATCGACGGCCTTCTTCAGCGCCTCGTCGGGAATCTCGACCTTGGCGGCGGCGCGCAGTTCCTTGACCAGCGCGAAATACTTGTCGCGCAGCACCGCCGAGCGGATCTGGTCCTTCACCTGCTCGAACGCCGGCGGCTGCTTCGGGCGCTTGTCCTCGACCTTGATGACATGCCAGCCGAACTGCGTCTGCACCGGCTCCTTGGTGTAGGAGCCGGGCTCCAGCGCCATCGCCGCCTTCTCGAACTCCGGCACCATCTGGCCGGGGCCGAACCAGCCGAGATCGCCGCCGCTCGTCTTGCCGCTCGGATCGGTGGTGTGCTTGTTGGCGAGGTCCTCGAACTTGGCGCCGCCGTCCAGTTCCTTGATGATGCCTTCGGCCTCTTCCTTCGTCTTCACTAGAATGTGACGGGCATGCACCTCGTTGACGGCCGGCTGCGCGGCGATTTCCTTGTCGTAGCGGGCGCGCACCTCGTCGTCGGTGATCTTGTCGACCACCTCCTTCTCGACGATCTCGCCATGCAGCGCGCGTTCCTGCAGGAAGGCGGCGCGGCGTTGGAAATCGGCGTCCTTGTCGAGGCCGTCGGCCACCGCCTTGGCGGCCATCACCTTGATCTCGATGGCGGCCGAAAGGGCGGCGGCACGGCGCTGCTCGGCCGGCAGTTGCGCGAATTGCTGGGAAAGCTCGCCCTCGGCCATGGCAAGATCCGCCTCGGTGATCGGCTTGCCGCCGATGGTGGCGACCACGGCATTCGGGTCGACGGGCTTGGCGGCCGCCGCTGCATCCGGCGCGGCCGGGGCGGTTTCCTGCGCCGCCAGCGGCGACAGGACGAGGGCCGACAGGCCGAGCGCCAGGCCAAGGCCGGCAAACGACGGACGGCTGAACGGAAATTGCATGAAGGTCACTCCGGTGGGGGAACTGTCCGGCTGTTGAGATCAACCGAAATGTGGCGGAATTGGGCGCGCTCAAGCCGGCGCACGCAACGTTGACATCGTTTGTGGCCCCTCTTATCTGTCCAGCGACTTTGCGTCCAGAACAAGTTCCGGGCGCTTTTCGGTGTTTTATCCGTTCAGGATCGGCTTGACGGGCCTCGATCGAGCCGCCGCCACGATCAGGAATACAAGCGAAAGGACCATTTATGGTCAGTCTCGGCTCTCTCGCCCGCAAGGTCTTCGGATCGGCAAACGACCGTCGCGTCAAGTCGACGCGCCCGCGAGTGGAGGCGATCAATGCGATGGAAAACGAGATGCGGGCGTTGTCCGACGCCGATCTCGTCGCCCGCACGCAAAAATTCCGCGACGACCTCGCCAACGGCGCCTCGCTGGACGACCTTCTGGTTCCCGCCTTCGCCACCGTGCGCGAAGCGGCGCGACGCGTGCTCGGCATGCGTCCCTTCGACGTACAGCTGGTCGGCGGCATGGTGCTGCACGGCGGCGGCATCGCCGAGATGCGTACCGGCGAGGGCAAGACGCTGGTGGCCACCTTGCCCGTCTACCTCAACGCGCTGGCCGGCAAGGGCGTCCACGTCGTCACCGTCAACGACTACCTCGCCAAGCGCGACGCCGAATGGATGGGCCGCATCTACAAGTTTCTCGGCCTGACCGTCGGCATCATCGTTCACGGCCTCGACGACGAGGAGCGGCGCGCCGCCTATGCCTGCGACATCACCTACGCCACCAACAACGAGCTCGGCTTCGACTATCTGCGCGACAACATGAAATACGAGCGCGCCCAGATGGTGCAGCGCGGCCACAACTACGCCATCGTCGACGAGGTCGACTCCATCCTGATCGACGAGGCGCGCACGCCGCTCATCATCTCCGGTCCGCTGGAGGACCGTTCGGAGATGTACAACACCGTCGACGCCTTCATCGTCCAGCTGCTGCCCGAAGACTACGAGGTCGACGAGAAGCAGAAGACCGCGATCTTCACCGAGGACGGTACCGAGAAGGTGGAAAACATGCTGCGCGGCGCCGGCCTGCTCAAGGGCGAGTCGCTCTACGACGTCGAGAACGTCGCCATGGTCCACCACGTCAACAATGCGCTCAAGGCGCATCGCCTGTTCCAGAAGGACAAGGACTACATCGTCCGCAATGGCGAAATCGTCATCATCGACGAGTTCACCGGCCGCATGATGCCCGGTCGCCGCTATTCGGAAGGCCTGCACCAGGCGCTTGAGGCGAAGGAGCACGTGGCGATCCAGCCGGAGAACCAGACGCTCGCCTCCGTCACCTTCCAGAACTACTTCCGCATGTACACGAAGCTGGCCGGCATGACCGGCACGGCGCTGACCGAGGCGGAGGAATTCGGCAACATCTACGGTCTGGAAGTCACGGAAATCCCGACCAACCTGCCGGTCCAGCGCATCGACGAGGACGACGAGGTCTACCGCACGGTCGAGGAAAAGTACCGCGCCATCATCCAGGAAATCCGCGACACCCACGCCAAGGGCCAGCCGGTGCTGGTCGGCACCACCTCGATCGAGAAGTCCGAGCTTCTGGCCGAACTGCTCAAGAAGGCCGGCGTCAAGGGCTTCCAGGTGCTCAATGCCCGTCATCACGAGCAGGAAGCCTCCATCGTCGCGCAGGCCGGCGTGCCGGGGGCCATCACCATCGCCACCAACATGGCCGGCCGCGGCACCGACATCCAGCTCGGCGGCAACGCCGACATGCGCATCGAGCAGGAGCTGGCCGACATGCCGGCCGGCCCAGAGCGCGAGGCACGCGAGAAGGCCATTCGCGAGGACGTGGCGAAGCTGAAGGAAAAGGCGCTGGCCGCCGGCGGTCTTTACGTGCTGGCCACCGAGCGCCACGAAAGCCGCCGCATCGACAACCAGTTGCGCGGTCGCTCCGGCCGCCAGGGCGATCCCGGCCGGTCCAAGTTCTACCTGTCGCTTCAGGATGACCTGATGCGCATCTTCGGCTCCGAGCGCATGGACGGCATGCTGACCAAGCTCGGCCTGAAGGAGAACGAGGCCATCATCCACCCCTGGATCAACAAGGCGCTGGAGAAGGCCCAGACCAAGGTCGAGGCGCGCAACTTCGACATCCGCAAGAACCTCCTGAAATACGACGACGTCTCCAACGACCAGCGCAAGGTGGTGTTCGAGCAGCGCATCGAGCTGATGGACGGCGAGAACCTGTCGGAGACGGTCGCCGGCATGCGCAACGATGTCATTGACGAGATGGTCGCCAAGGCGATTCCGGAAAACGCCTATGCCGAGCAGTGGGACGCCGCCGGCCTGAAGGCGGAGGTGCAGCAGTACCTCAACCTCGACCTGCCGATCGAGGAGTGGGTGAAGGAGGAAGGCATTGCCGAGGACAACATCCTCGAGCGCATCACCGCCGCCGCCGATGCCGCTGCCGCCGACCGCGCCGGCCGCTTCGGTCCCGACGTGATGGCCTATGTCGAGCGCTCGATCGTGCTGCAGACGCTCGACGCCCTGTGGCGCGAGCATATCGTCAACCTCGACCACCTGCGCTCGGTGGTCGGCTTCCGCGGCTATGCCCAGCGCGACCCGCTGCAGGAATACAAGCAGGAAGCCTTCGAGCTGTTCCAGGCGATGCTCGGCAACCTGCGCCAGGCGGTGACGGCGCAGCTGATGCGCGTCGAACTGGTGCGTCAGGCAGCCGAGGCGCCGCCGCCGGAAGCGCCGCAGGCGATCGGCCAGCATATCGACCCCGTCACCGGCGAGGACGACTTCAACGAGGGCGGCGCCCTGCTCGCCGTGCTGGAGAACACCCGCACGGTACCGGCGGAGGAGCGCGACCCGGCCAACCCCGCCACCTGGGGCAAGGTCGGCCGCAACGAGCCCTGCCCTTGCGGCTCGGGCAAGAAATACAAGCACTGCCACGGCGCCTTCGCCTGAGGCGAAGCCTCTATCCGCAATCGTTGAGCCGGCCGCCCCATGCCGGTTGCGGCAAGGCCGGCCTCACCCGCGGGAAGGCCAGCGCCATGCCGGCCGCACCCAGCCCGACCAGCGCCGAGCCGATGAACAGCCACGAATAGCTGGCATAGGCGTCGTAGATCATGCCGCCGGCCAACGGGCCGAAGGACATGCCGAGCGCCGACAGCATCGTCGCCGCGCCGAACACCGTGCCCATGATGCGCGGTCCGAAATACTCCCGCGCGAGCACCGCATAGAGCGGCATGGTGCCGCCATAGGTGGCGCCGAAGATCACAGCCAGCCCGTAGAACTGCCCGAGTCCACCGGCCAGCAGATAGGCCGGGATCACCGCCGCCTGGATGAGCAGGCCGGCGACCAGAACCGGCTTGGCGCCCAGCCTGTCGCCGGCGACGCCGAACAGGATGCGCCCGCCGAGCCCCGCCAGCCCTTCGACGCTGTAAATGGTGACCGCCGCCATCGGCGCCACGCCGCACAGCATGGCGTAGCTGACCATATGAAAGATCGGCCCAGAATGGGCCGCGCAGCAGGCGAAGAAGGTGAGCCCCAGCACCAGGAACTGAGGAGAGCGCAACGCCTGCCAGACCGTCATCCCCGGCTCACCGGCGATTTCGCCGCCGGTCGGCGCATCCCCTGCCGTTTGCGGCGGCTGGCGCACGAGCAGCGCTGTCGGCAACAGCAGCACCCAGGCGCCGAAGCCGATGACCAGCATGGCCGTGCGCCAGTCGTAGGCCGTGATCAGCCAGCGCGCGAAGGGCGAGACCGTCATCGGCGCGACCCCCATCCCGGCCGAGACGAGCGAGACGGCAAGGCTGCGCTGTCGGTCGAACCAGGCGGTTGTGAGCGCAATCATCGGTGCGAAGAAGGTCGACGCCGCTATCCCCACCAGCACGCCGTAGCCGAGCTGGAAGGCCAACAGCGAGTGAGCCCGGCTCGCAAGCACCAGCGCCAGCCCCAGAAGCACCGCGCCGGTCAGCACCACGATGCGGGCGCCGAACCGGTCCGTCACCGCACCCCAGGCGAAGCCGCTCACCCCCATGACGAGGAAATTCAGCGTCATGGCGCTGGAGATGCCGGCACGCGACCATTGCGTGTCGACGGCGATCGGCTCGAGGAAGATGGCCAGCGAAAACATCGCGCCGATGGCCACGCAGCCCATCAGGGCGCCGGCGGCGACGATCATCCAGCGGTAGGAATGCGTCATTCTCGTTCCTCCCGGATACGACGCATCGCAGACGAAATGAAAGCGCGCGCGGTCCGTTTATGCAAGGACGACGCGACGCGGCACGATCCGACAGGATTGAAAAAGAGGCCGATGCCTTCCTGCCACGACCTGCCATCAGGCCGCAGCAGGCAGGAAGAACCGGCAGGAGGCCGCATCAACCGCCGGGGGCGGCGGTGTCGGCGGCCGGCGTGCCGTTGTCCAGCATCTCGCCGTAGAAGCCGACGCCGCCCCAGACGGCGAAGGCGAGCAGCAGGGCCGCGACAAGCACGATCAGCACATGCCAGCCCCAGCGCCCCTGACGAGCTTCGTTGTGTGGTATGATCTTGACCATGGTCGTCTCCTTGGAGCGCCGGGTGCCGCAGGGCACAGAGAATCCAACGCATTGATCCTGCATTGGAACGCGGCGCCGTTCAGGGAGGCTAACGACGGGTCACCGCGAAGGTTCCAGCCTTCGGACGCCTTAAATGCCGGCTCCGGGGTCCGGGTCGTCCGGCCCGGATTTGACGTTCTCGCGGTAGATCGCATAGGCGAGCATCGCCGCCGCCGGACCGAGGATAAGGCCCAGCCCGCCCTTGCCGCGCGCAAGCGCCGGCAGCAGCGTCAGCGCCGCGGTGAGACCAACCGCGGTCATGTCGGCCTTGCGGCGGCGTTCCCGCTGCCTGGCGCGCGAACCGGCCGACATCCTGAAGACAAGCAGGATCAGTCCCGCGACGACCAGGAAGCCGGCGCCGAACCCGGCGGCGGCTTCGAACGAGCCATAGCGCAGCGCCGTCCAGATATAGAGGGCGCCGACGAGGAAGCCGGCGCCGACAAGTGCCGCCGCGCTGGCGAGCAGATAGACGATTGCGGCGAGCTTCGCCCGCTTCAACGCCGCGGCCGTCTCGCCCGAGGCGAGACCCGCGAGCAGCGATGCCAGTGTTCCCATGGCGGCGCCCGACTAGAGCATGTTGCGGCCAAGTGGAAACACTTGGCGTCGCACACATGCGGCAAAATCAAATAGATAGATCATGATGTCGCCCGAAAACCATTTCACGCTTTTCGGCATCATGGTCTAGCGGCGAGACAGGAGCGCGAACAGGAAGCCGACGCCGGCCGCGATCGCCAGCGATGTCACCGGCTTTTCGCGCACGCTCGCCAGAACCTGTTCCTCCAGGTCGCGCGCATTGGTCTTCAGGCTGTCCATCGCCGCCTCACCCTGCACGCGCAACTGCTCGACGCCTTCGGCGGCGGCGCGCCTTGCCGTACCGTAGCCCTGCTGGCCGGTGGCCGCCATCTGCTTGGCCAGGTTTTCGATGTCGGCCCTGAGCTGCCGGATATCGGCTTCGAGATCGGCCGTGGCATTGTCGCCGGCGGTGGTCTGGTTGACGGTCTTTGCGGTCGCCATTCTGGTGCTCCTATGTTTGGTTATTGCAAACGTCCGGTACGGTCCATTGTTCCGCCAGCGTTCAGCTTGCCGGAAACGGCCGCTTCATACCAGCGGCCGGCGCTCCTCGCCGAGCCCTTCCCAATGCGCCAGTTCCTTCAATCCGTCGACATCGAGCACCTCGCAGCCGCCGTCGCGCCAGCGCAACAGCCCGCGCGCCGCCAGCTTGCGAATCGTCTTGTTGGTGTGGACAAGCGACAGGCCGAGCGTATCGGCGACATGCTGCTGGGTGATCGGGATGGTGACGGGCTTGCGCGCGATCAGGCCGACGCCGTCCGCGCGCGCGCATATGAAGGCGATGAGGTAGGCGCAGCGCTCCAGCGCCGAACGGCGGCCGACACTGAGCAGGTTCTCGTCCAGCATCCGTTCCTCGCGCGAGGCAAGCCATGTGATGTCATAGGCCAGTTCGGGATAGTTGCGATAGAGATCGTGCAGTTCGCCGCGCTCGAACACGCAAAGCAGCATCGGCGACAGCGCTTCGACCGAGTGCTGCATCTCGCCCATGACGCTGCCCTGCAGGCCGATCAGGTCGCCTGGCATGGTGTAGTTGAGGATCTGCCGCCGGCCGTCCGACAATAGCTTGTAGCGAAATGCCCACCCGGACAGCACCGTGTAGAGATGCGCGCTGTGGCTGCCTTCGACCAACACGGTCGCGCCCCGCTCTACCGCCAGCTCGCCCTTCTTGAAACGGGTGACATAGGCGAGTTCCTTGGCCGTGAATTGGCGGAAGATCGGCAACGGCCGCAACGGGCAGTTTTCGCAAGGATATCGACGCGTGGAAACGGAGCGGCCGTTTTGACCTGACATTCAGACCCCCTCAATGCCGGACAGCAACGCCCCAGCGCCGATCGGGTTCCCCCCGCTCACGCTCAGATGTCGCTCCGCATGTCTTTTTTAAATGACAGGAGCGCCATCAACGCTCATGACTCGCCGGCTTTTAAGGACGCGATTCTGCGGTTTGCCGAGGCTCAACGAATGTCTGATTTACTCGACGGACTGCGCGTGCTCCTGCTTGAGGACGAACCCTTGATCGCCATGGACGTGGAACAGTTGTGCCTGGACAACGGCGCGGCGGAGGTCATCACCGTGCGCGCGCTGGAGGAAATCGACCCGCAGGCCGCCGACTCGTCCGTCGACGTCGCCATCGTCGATCTGATGCTTAGCGGCGTCTCGACATTCGATTTCGCCCGCCGGCTGCAACAGATGGGCAAACCGTTCGTCTTCGCTTCGGGTCATTCCGACGCCGACGAAGTCCAGGCTTCGTTTCCCGAAGTCGCCTTCGTCGCCAAACCCTATGCCGGCGCCGACCTGGTGAACGCCGTCGCCGCGGCCTGCGGCCGCCTGTCGCCGGCCTGAACGCGGATCAGGCGGCCGGCTTGCCCATCACCTGGGTGGAGATGGCGTCAGGACCGTACTCGTCCTCGCCGGTGATCTGCAGGATTTCCTGCAGCTTGGCGCGGGCACGCGAGACGCGGCTCTTGATGGTGCCGACGGCGCAGCCGCAGATCTCGGCCGCTTCCTCATAGGAAAAGCCGGACGCGCCGATCAGGATGATCGCCTCGCGCTGGTCCTCCGGCAACTGCTCCAGCGCGCCGCGGAAATCCTCAAGGTCGAGCTGGCCGTGCTGGGCCGGATGGACGGCGAGCTTGGCCGTCATGATGCCGTCGCTGTCCTGCACCTCGCGGCCGCGCTTGCGCATCTGCGAATAGAACTCGTTGCGCAGGATGGTGAACAACCAGGCCTTGAGGTTGGTGCCGGGCTGGAAGGAGGCATGCTTGTCCCATGCCTTGACCAGTGTTTCCTGGACGAGATCGTCCGCCTTGTCGGCATTCTGCGCCAACGACAGCGCGAACGCGCGCAAGGACGGGATCGAACCGAGCAGATCGGTCTTGAAGCCCTGCGAAACGGCCATGCGTCAGTCCTTCTTGGAGGCAGGTTTTGCCTGCTCCAGCTGCGCCAGCAGCTGGGCGAAGCGATCCGGCACGTCCTCGGAAACCAGGTCGTCGTAATATTGTCGGAGTTTGCGGCCGATTTCAGAGTTCGGCCCGAGCAGGTCGCCCGAACCCTTCCGACGCTGTCGCGCGTCAGCCGTGGAGGTCTTTATCATGTCCTTCATAGTTTCCCCGTCCCCACCGCCGTCGAACACAATACGTCAAGGCGAGCGGCACCCTTGTCTGGTCACCCCGATTGGAGCCGAAAACGCATGTTGCGGAAAATCGTTCCCTTGCCGCGGAACTTTTTTCACCGGCTGACGTTTTTAGCTTCGGGGCTTGCACCGTGGGGGTTTGCAATCCGCCTGATCCGATCCTAAGCACGTCATCTGAGGGAGACGTTCATCATGAGCTTGTCCGCAACCATCGCTCCGCACCTGCCGTTCCTGCGCCGCTTCTCACGCGCCGTTTCGGGTTCGCAGGAAAGCGGCGATGCCCTGGTGGCCGCGATGCTGGAAGCGATCATCGCCGACGTCGACATCTTTCCCAAGGCGTCCAGCGACCGCATCGCGCTCTACAAGGTCTTCGCCAGGCTGTTCACCTCCGTCGCCATCCGCGTGCCGCAGGAGGCAGCCCAGTCGGCATGGGAACAACGCGCCGCTGCCAACCTCAACGCGCTGGCGCCGCTGCCACGCCAAGCTTTCCTGCTGGTCGCGGTCGAAGGCTTCAGTGCCGCGGAAGCCGCCGAGATCCTCGACATCGACGAAGACGCCTTCTCCGACTTGCTGGCCGAGGCCTCGAACGAGATCTCGCGCCAGGTCGCGACCGATATCCTCATCATCGAGGATGAGCCGCTGATCGCCATGGACATCGAGGAGATGGTGGAAAGCCTCGGCCATCGCGTCGTCGGCACGGCGCGCACCCATGCCGAAGCGGTTGCCCTGTTCGGCCGCACGCACCCGCACATGGTGCTGGCCGATATCCAGCTCGCCGACGGCAGCTCGGGCATCGAGGCCGTCAACGAGATCCTGTCCTCGACCTCGGTGCCGGTGATCTTCATCACCGCCTTCCCGGAGCGGCTGCTGACGGGCGAGCGTCCGGAACCGGCCTTCCTCGTCACCAAGCCGTTCAATCCCGATATGGTCAAGGCGCTCATCAGCCAGGCGCTGTTCTTCGACCGGCAGGCCAAGGCCGCGGCCTGAGGCGGCGCTTTTCGCACAATCATGGAACAAACGGCGATGGCCGGCGTTTTCAGCCATCGCTTGAAGGAGATGGACAATGCTCTACTGGGCGCTGGTGTTTCTTGTCGTGGCCATAATCGCCGGCGCGCTCGGATTCGGCGGCATAGCCGGAGCCTCGGCCGGGCTGGCCAAGATCCTGTTCTTCATCTTCCTGGCGTTCCTTGTGCTTTCCCTGCTGGCCGCGCTCTTCAGGCGAGCGTGAATCGACCAGTTGTTCGATACTGGAAGCCGCCCCCCTCAATCGGTTTCCAGTCGCCGCCGGGTTGCAGTCCTCACCGGACAGCAGCCCGGCGGAACCCTTTCGTCACACTTTTCACCGATCATCGCCGGCCTGATGGAACCTAATCCAGCATATGCCGTTGCAACTGCCTGGAGGGGATGCGTTGGGACATGAGTTTCGGGTCTACCCCAAAAGGGCAGGGTTCCTATAGCGACGAGACGATAGGCCTGCCGACCGACGAGAAAGACGGACAGCTCGGCCGGGCACTGATGCACGCCCTGCGCAACGCCGGCGTCGCCGTGCTCTACCAGGACCGTGACCTGAAGATGGTGTGGGGCCGCAACATGCGCGCGCCCTGGATGGCCGGCGCCGGCGAGGCCGCCGAAAATCTGCTTCCGGCCGCACAGGCCGAACGCCTCGACACCGCCCGCCGCAATGTAGTCGCCACCGGCAAGCCGGAGCGTTTCGAGATCGGCATGCCGGCCGAAGACGGCATGCGCTGGTTCGAGATATGGGTCGACGCCGACCTCGACGACAGCGGCGCAGTGAAGGGCATCGTCACCACCAAGATCGAGACCACCGAGCAGAAGCGGCGCGAACAGACGCTGCGCACGCTGCTGCGCGAGGTCAGCCACCGGTCCAAGAACCTGCTCGCCATCATCCAGGGCATCGCCTCCCAGACGGGCCGTTATTCCGACGGCATCGCCGATTTCCTGACGCGCTTCCGAGGCCGGTTGCAATCGCTCGCCTCCTCGCAGGACCTGGTGACCTCGTCGAACTGGCGCGGCGCCCGGCTGCGCGAACTGGTGGCCGGCCAGGTCGGCCGCTACGGGACCGACCCGGTGAACAGCCTGCGCTTCGAGGGCGCCAACCCCTTCCTCAACCCGAACGCTGCCCTCCATATCGGCCTTGCCATGCACGAGCTTGCCGTCAATTCCGTCAGCTACGGCGCGCTGTCCAGGCCGGACGGCTTCGTCGAGGTCGTCGCCGGACTGGAAGGCGAGCCGGACGACCTTTCGCTGTCGCTGGCATGGCACGAACGGATCGCGCCGCAAAAGGAGCCGAAGAACGGCAAGCGCTTCGGTTCGGTGGCGCTGGAGCGGGTCGTGCCGACCTCGCTCAACGGCGCTGCCAAGCTGGAGATCGGCAGCGACCATCTGGACTACAGCCTCACCGTGCCGCACGGCAATTTCGAGATCGATTGAACCCGACGGGCCGGGAGCAACGGTCAGGGCCGGCATGACGACGCACTCTCGACCAGTGCGCGGTTAACCTCCCATTCACCATAACGGCGCATGGTTCGCTGGGGGCAGTCGACGATGCGCGAGGCTTCAAAAATGGTCGCCGATATGTACAGGCTCGAGCGCGCTGCCCGTCTGGCCATGGGGTCGATCCAGGACGCCGCGCCGGAAATCCTGCCGCCGCAGCCGGCCTTTCGCATGACCCAGCACTTTGCCGTCCTCGCCGCGGCTGCGGTGGCGCTGGCGGTCGCGACAGCCCTGCTGGTTCTCTAGATCAGCCTTGCGCCCCTGTCTGCCAGCCGCCCGCGACGGGACCGCGCGGACGTGTTCATGACTGTGCGGAAAACAGCGGATCAGCGCGTCGGCACCGGATGCTCGCCGCGATAGTCGTAGAAGCCGCGCCCCGCCTTGCGGCCGAGCCAGCCGGCCTCGACATACTTCACCAGAAGCGGGCACGGCCGATACTTCGAATCCGACAGGCCGTCATGCAGCACCTGCATGATCGACAGGCAGGTGTCGAGGCCGATGAAGTCGGCCAGCTGCAGCGGTCCCATCGGATGGTTGGCGCCGAGCTTCATCGCCGTATCGATCGCCTCAACGCTGCCGACGCCTTCATAGAGGGTATAGATCGCCTCGTTGATCATCGGCAGAAGGATGCGGTTGACGATGAAGGCCGGGAAATCCTCCGACACGGTGGCGGTCTTTTCCAGCCGTGCGACATAGCCCTTTGCCGCCTCGAAGGTGCGGTCGTCGGTGGCGATGCCGCGCACCAGTTCGACGAGCTTCATCACCGGCACCGGGTTCATGAAATGGATGCCGATGAACCGCTCGGGACGGTCCGTGGTGGACGCCAGCCGCGTGATCGAAATCGAGGAGGTGTTGGTGGCGAGGATCGCTTCCGGATTGAGCAAGGGGCAGAGTTGCGCGAAGATCTTGCGCTTGACGGCCTCGTCCTCGGTGGCCGCCTCGATGACCAGATCGGCACCCGCAAGCCCTGCCATGTCGGGCGCTGCCGAAATGCGCGCCATGGCGTCCTTGCGCACCTGCTCCTCCAGCTTGCCGGAGGCGACCTGGCGGGCCATGTTGCCGCTGATGGTGGCGATACCAGTCTCGATGCGCTCGGCGCCGACGTCGTAGATCAGAACCTTGTAGCCCGCGAGCGCCGACACATGGGCGATGCCGCCACCCATCTGACCCGCGCCGACGATACCGATGGTTTCGATCTTGCTCATGATGGCATCCCGTTGCCCGCTTTTTGTGCACCGCAAAATTAAAAGGGCGGGGCGACTTCGTCTACCCCGCCCTTGCAATTTAATATTGGATCGGAACCGTCGTCAAAGCGCCTTCTGGAGCTCCGGCAGGACGGTGAAGAGGTCGCCGACGATGCCGTAGTCGGCAACCTGGAAGATCGGCGCTTCCTCGTCCTTGTTGATGGCGACGATGACCTTCGAATCCTTCATGCCGGCGAGATGCTGGATGGCGCCGGAGATGCCGCAGGCGATGTAGAGGTCGGGCGCGACCACCTTGCCGGTCTGGCCGACCTGCCAGTCGTTCGGCGCATAGCCGGCGTCGACGGCGGCGCGGGAGGCGCCGACGGCAGCACCCAGCTTGTCGGCCACCGGCAGGATGACCTCCTGGAACTTCTCCGCCGAGCCCAGCGCACGGCCGCCCGAGATGATGATCTTGGCCGAGGTCAGTTCGGGACGATCCGATTCCGACAGCTTGTTCTCGACGAAGGTCGACAGGCCCGGATTGGCGGCAGCAGATACGGTCTCGACGCTGGCCGAGCCGCCTTCGGGCGCCGCCTGGAAGGAGGCGGTGCGCACGGTCACCACCTTCTTGGCATCGGTCGACTGCACCGTCTGGATGGCGTTGCCGGCATAGATCGGCCGCTTGAAGGTGTCCGGCGAGACGACCTCGATGATCTCAGACACCTGCGCGACGTCCAGCAGGGCGGCGACGCGCGGGGCGACGTTCTTGCCGGTGGCGGTGGCAGGCGCGACGATCGCATCGTAGTTGCCGGCGAGCGAGACGACGAGTGCTGCGGTCGGCTCGGCCAGCCGCTCGGCCAGTTCGTCGGCCTCGGCCAGAAGAACCTTGCGCACACCCTTCAGCTTGGCAGCGGCATCGGCCGCTGCCTTGGCGCCCTTGCCGGCCACCAGCACGTCGACGTCCGAGCCGATCTTGCTTGCCGCCGACAGCGCCTTGGCGGTCTGGTCCGACAGCGAGGCGTTGTCGTGTTCGGCGATGAGGAGAATTGCCATTTTCTTGTTCCTTTCCCGATCGCTTACAGCACGCCGGCTTCGTTCTTGAGCTTGTCGACCAGCTCGGCGACGGTCTTGACCTTGACGCCCGCCTTGCGGCCGCCCGGCTCCTCGGTCTTGAGCACCTTCAGCCGCGGCGCAACGTCGGCACCGAAATCGGCGGCCGTCTTCTCGTCCAGCGGCTTCTTCTTCGCCTTCATGATGTTGGGCAGCGAGGCATAGCGCGGCTGGTTCAAGCGCAGGTCCGCCGTCACGATGGCCGGCATCTTCAGGTCCACCGTCTGCAAACCGCCGTCGACCTCGCGCGTCACCTTGGCACGGTCGCCGGCAAGCTCGATCTTCGAGGCGAAGGTGCCCTGCGACCAGCCCAGAAGGGCGGCCAGCATCTGACCGGTCTGGTTGGAATCGTCGTCGATCGCCTGCTTGCCGAGGATGACCAGGCCGGGCTTCTCCGCCTCGACCACGCCCTTCAGAACCTTGGCCACGCCCAGCGGCTCGACCTCGCCGTCGACCTTGACCAGGATCGCCCGGTCGGCGCCCATGGCAAGCGCGGTGCGCAGCGTCTCGGCCGCCTGCGCGGGACCGATCGACACAACCACGATCTCCTCGGCCTTGCCGGCTTCCTTCAGCCGGATCGCTTCCTCGACCGCGATCTCGTCGAACGGGTTCATCGCCATCTTGACGTTGGCAAGCTCGACACCCGAACCGTCGGCCTTGACGCGAACCTTCACGTTGGCGTCCACAACCCGCTTCACGGGCACGAGAACTTTCATCTCAATCTCACCTCTCAACGATGTCCGGGTGCGCTCTTACCAGCACCTGCCCGGCGGGATTTGCCGAATGCCGACATTTGCGGCGAAAATTCCGTTCTTCCGACGCCTCGCGGGTGGCGGAAAGGCTGCCAAAGGCGCGCGGACCCTAGTGGCGCCCGCAGCCACCGTCAATATCGCAGTGCACACCAAATCGGTTGAAAGGCCTGCCTTTTCGACCTCACTGGCGGCCCCAGCGCGACGCAGGTGCCGTCGGCGGCGGCTCGGCGGCAACCACGGTCGGCTCCGCATCCACCGAAGCCGGCGCGACGATGATCTCCTCGTCGTCCAGCGGCACGCCCCGGCGGCGCAGGATGAGCACCAGCACAGCGCCCGCCACGATGCCGCCGACATGACAGGCCCAGGACACCTGGTCCTCGCCGCCGGCGAGGAACATGACCACCTGCAGGAAAATCCACAGCGCCAGCACGATATAGGCGGGAATACGCAGCGGAATGCGGGCGAAGGCCAGGATCCATACCTTCACGCGCGGGAACAGAATCAGGTAGGCGGTGACCACGCCGGCGATGGCGCCCGAAGCGCCGATCAGCGGCTCCTGCGAATCCGGCGCGACGAGACCGTGGACGAAAGCGCCGGCCACCGCGCAGGCCAGGTAGAAGACGAGGTAGCGGACATGGCCGAGCGCATCCTCGACATTGTCGCCGAACACCCACAAAAACAGCATGTTGCCGCCTAGGTGGAAGATGTCGGCATGCAGGAAGGCATAGCTGATGTAGCTCAGGCTCTCCGGTATGACCACGAATTGCGGGGCGAGCGCGGCGGTATGATGCACCACAGAAGGAATGAAGCCGAGGCCGAGCACGGCGGCATTGGTGAACTGCTCGCCGCCGAGGGTGGTGCAGAGATAGGCCACGACATTGAGCGCGATCAGCCCGAAGGTGACGTATTGTAGGCTGATCGAGCGCAGATGATTGGAATCGTAAAGCGGAATGAACATCAGGCCGGTTCCCGGTGCCTTCCGCCTAGCCCTGTTGCATCCAACCCGGCCGTCAGCGGTTCTTGCCCGGCACCCATAGCACGTCCGCCTTGCCGTTGTCATTGACGGCGCGCGCGGCGACGAACAGGAAGTCCGACACGCGGTTGAGATATTTGAGCGCGTCGCGGTTGACGTGCTCGTCCGGCTCCTGTGCCAGCGCCACGACGAGGCGCTCGGCCCGCCGTGCCACCGTGCGGGCAAGATGCAGCGCCGCTGCCGCCGGCGTCCCGCCGTTCAGCACGAAGGAGCGCAATGGGGCGATTTCCTTGTTCAGGAGATCGATGTCCTTTTCCAGCCGCTCGACCTGGCTGGCGACGATGCGCAGCGGCTCGTAGTCCAGTTTCTCGCCGGTGTCGGGCACGGCAAGGTCGGCGCCGAGGTCGAACAGGTCGTTTTGGATGCGCGCCAGCATGGCGTCGATTTCAGGATGCGACGCCCCGGTATGGACCCGCGCCATGCCGACGCAGGCATTGGCCTCGTCGATGGTGCCGTAGGCTTCCACCCGAAGGTCCGATTTCAACCGCCGCTCGCCGGAACCGAGACCGGTCGTGCCGTCGTCGCCGGTGCGGGTGTAGATCTTGTTCAGCCTGACCACGACAAGCCTCCGCTTCCGGCTACTTGCGCGTCATGTAGACGACGATCAGGATCAGCACCAGCGCCACGAACTGCAGCAGGACGCGCGCCTGCATGAGCTTGTTGGAGGTGACGCCGGAACCGCCGCGCATCATGTTGACGAGACCGCGGACGAGCACCGCCACGACGGCGACCATGGCGACGATGGCGAGGGCTTTGACGAAGGTTTCCATGGAACGTTCCCGGTTGGTCAGGCGGTACGGGCGAGGATACTGTAGAAAAGCGCCGCCGGCAGCACGCGCTTGAGTATGACGCCGAGTCGCGCCGGCATGGTTACCACATAATGCGGCCTCGGGCGTTGCGACAGAAGCGCATGCCTGAGTGCCGCGTAGACGACCTGCGGATCGCTCCTGCGGGCCTCGGCGGCGGCCAGCCGCGCCTGCTCCATCTGCTCGCCGTAACCGGCGCTGTGGACGGAGGCGGCCTTGTCGACGGTCTTGTCGAACAGCGGCCTGCCGTTGGCGTGGATGTCCGACCGCACCGGACCTGGCTCGATCAGCGAGACATGGATGCCGCTGCCGCGCAGTTCCTGCCGCAGGCATAGCATCAGCCCCTCGATCGCGTATTTCGAGGCGCAGTAGGCGCCGCGGAAGCGGGCCGGCATCAGCCCGAGGATCGAAGAGCAATGCACCAACCGGCCATGGCCCTGCCGGCGCATCACCGGCACGACGCGCCGGGTCAGGTCGTGCCAGCCGAAGACGTTGGCCTCGAACTGGTCGCGCAGAGCCCCGACCGGCAGGTCCTCGACCGCGCCGGCCTGTGCGTGCGCGCCGTTGTTGTAGAGCGCGTCGAGCCGCCCGCCGGTGCGTTCCAACACCAGTGCCACCAGCGCCTCGATGGAGGCGGCATCGCGATAATCCATGAAGAAGGCCTCGAAGCCCTCCGCCTCAAGGGCCGCGATGTCCGCCGCCTTGCGTGCGGTGGCGAAGACGCGCCAACCGTCGGCCTTCAGCGCCCGCGCGCAATGGGCGCCGATGCCGGAGGATGCGCCGGTGACGATGATGGACGGCGGCTCGGCCGCGCGATCGGTGGCTGCAAGGCTTGCCATTTGCGGCAAACCCTTCCCATATTCGCGACCGGTACACAATCGCAGGTAGGGACCCTTGCTGCGCAACATCGTCGCCGTGAAGCGCGTCCTCTACGATGCGTTGGGCCATTTCAACAACGACGACGGCTGGGCGATGTCCTCTCACCTGGCCATCACCGCGCTGATGGCGCTGTTCCCGTTCCTCATCTTCGCCACGACGCTGGCTTCCTTCCTCGGCGCGCAGGCCTTCGCCGACACCGCCGTGCACATCGTCTTCGACACCTGGCCCGAGCAGATCGCCAAGCCGATCGCCCGCGAGGTGCTCAATGTGCTGACCGTGCAGCGCACCGACCTTCTGACCTACGGTGTGGTGCTGGCCGCCTATTTCGCATCCAACGGCATCGAGGCGCTACGCACCTCGCTCAACCGCGCCTACCGGGTGAGCGAAACGCGCGGTTTCTTCTACCGCCGCGCCCAGAGCCTCGTCTTCGTGCTGATCGCCACGGCCGGCATCCTCGCCATATCCGTGCTGCTCGTCTTCGCGCCCATCCTGGCGCGGCTGGCGGAAGCCCATATCGAATGGATCAAGCCCTATATGGGCACCATCACCGTCTGGCGTTACGCCGTCGCCTCGGCGGTCATCGTCGGCGGCCTGTTCGCCGTGCATTTCTGGCTGCCGGCGGGCACGCGGCGCTTCGTCTCGCTGGTTCCCGGCATCCTGTTCACGCTGATCGGCTGGCTGATCGGCTCGACCGTCTTCGCCAGCTACATCGACCATTTCTCCAGCTACGTGACGACCTATGCTGGACTGGCCTCGATCATGATCGCCGTCGTCTTCCTCTACATCGTCTCGGCGGTCTTCATCCTCGGCGGCGAACTCAACGCCGCCATCAGCCGCTACCTGGAGGCGCGGGCGCGGGTGACCGGCTGAGGCACCTTCTGGGCCGTCGCCAGACCGACGCCCAGCGTGGCGACCGCCATGCCGAAGATCTGCACAAAGCTGAGGTCCTCGCCGAACAGCAGCCAGGCCATGACGGCGGTGACGGCCGGCACCAGGTAGAACAGCGAGGCGACCTTCGCCATCGCACCCTCGCGGATCATCAGCATCAGAAGGAAGATGGCGCCGATCGACAGCACCAGCACCAGCCAGGCCAGCGCGAAGACCAACTCGCCGTTGAAGGTGACCTGGCGCGTCTCCAGTAGAGCCGAGCCGAGCGCCACGGTCGCCAGCCCGCCGACATATTGCCAGAACGTCGCCGCCCACAGGTTGCCGCCGGAGGCGAAACGCTTCTGCCAGACGGTCCCGAGGCTCATGCCGATGACGGAGACGATCGATGCCGTCAGCGTGGCGGCGGTGACGCCGCTGCCGAGCGCGCCGAGCTTCGGCCAAAGCACGATGACGACGCCGACGAAGCCGACTGCCAGGCCGAGCCAATGGCGCGGCAGGATTTTTTCGCCGAGCAGCTTGCCGGCGATGACGGCGGTGATCAGCGGTTGCAGGCCGACGATCAGCGCCGAGATGCCGGCAGGCAGGCCGCGATGGATCGCCCAGAACACGCCGCCGAGATAGACGCCGTGCATCAGAACGCCCGCGATCGCCGCGTGGAACGCTTCGGCCGGAGTCAGGCGTTTCGATGCGAGAGCAGTCATCAGCGCGGCGAACAGCACCGCGGCGATGCCGAAGCGTAGCGCCAGGAACGTGAACGGCTCGGCCCACGGCATGGCATAGCGCGCGCCGATGAAGCCGGTCGCCCACAGGACGACGAAGGTGGCGGGAACCAGCCGCTTCAGGCCGTGCATTGCCGGGAAACCTTGTCCGGAGGAATCGGAAGCGCCGATGTAATGCGGTTTGGCTGGCCAGGCAAAACGAAACCGCTGATTCATAGACTAAGGGGAGCTGAAGGTGAGACCGCTATTCCAACCCCACCGCCCGCCGCACGTCGTCCGGCGTGGCACCGGCCTCCCGCAAAGCCGCCAGCCCGGTATCCCTGAAACTCTTGGAAAGCTTGCGGCCGTCCGGCCCGACGATCAGCCGGTGGTGGAAATGGCGGGGTGCGGGAAACCCGAGCAGTTCCTGCAACAGGCGCTGCACGCCGGTCGCATGGTAAAGATCCATGCCGCGCACGACATGGCTGACGCCTTGCAAGGCATCGTCGGCCACCACCGCCAGATGGTAGCTCGTCGGCACGTCGCGGCGGGCGATCACCACGTCGCCCCAGGCTTGCGGCCGCGCCTCGACCTGCCGGGTCGCCGAAAGCGTCTCGTCAGTGAATTCCGTCCAGCAAAGCCCCTCGCCCGCCCGCGCCGTCGCCGCCCGCATATCGAGCCGCCACGAAAACGGCGCGCCGTCTGCGATCCGCCTTTGCCGTTGCTTGTCCGGCAGCGCCTTGTCGACGGCCGGATAGAGCGGCGCGCCGTCGGGATCGCGCGGCCAGCTTGTCGCCTTGCCGCTGTCGGCGATGAAGGCGCGGATTTCGCCCCGGCTCATGAAGGCCGGATAAACCAGCCCCTCTTGCACCAGCCGGTCGAGCAGCCCCGCATAGTCGGCAAAATGCCCGGACTGGCGGCGCACCGGCCTTTCCCATTCGAGGCCCAGCCATTCGAGGTCGCGATAGATGCCGGCTTCCAGTTCGGGCGTGCAGCGCGCGGTATCGATATCCTCGATGCGTAATAGAAGCCGCCCGCCAGCCGTCCGCGCCAGTTTCTGGTTGAGCAGCGCCGAATAGGCATGGCCGAGATGCAGCGCGCCGTTCGGGCTCGGCGCGAAACGGAATGTCAGCAGCGTCATGATACGGCAACGGTCGGGCTGTGCGGCATGGCTTTCGATTGCTACCGTGCGGCCATGGAAGTCAAGCCGGCGGGCATCGCCTTCGGCCATGGAGGAAACATGCAGCGCATCGCCACGCTGGACGACGTCGCGCGCGGGCTGGATGCGCTCGTCGCGCTCGATCCGCGCCTTGCGGCGGTGCGCGGCAGGGCCGGCGCTGTTCCGCTGCGCCTGTCCGAGCCGGGTTTCGAAAGCCTCGCCTCCATCATCGTCTCGCAGCAGGTGTCGCGCGCCAGTGCCGACGCTATCTTCGGCCGGCTGACCGGCCTGCTCGACCCGCTGACGCCGCAGGCGGTGCTCGACGCCGGCGAGGCGGTGTTCCGCGAGGCCGGCCTGTCGCGGCCGAAGCAGCGCGGGCTCCTGGCGGCCGCCCAGGCGGTGGCCGGCGGCCTCGACCTCCATCACCTGTGCTCGCTCGATGCCGGCGAGGCCATAGCGGCCCTGACCGCCGTGCCGGGCATCGGCCCCTGGACGGCGGAGTGCTATCTCCTGTTCTCGGCCGGGCACCCGGACGTGTTCCCGGCGCGCGACGTCGCCCTGCAGAGCGCCGTCGGCCATGCGCTCGGCATCGATCCCCGTCCGCCCGAAAAAACGCTGATCCGCATAGCCGAATCATGGGCGCCCTGGCGCGGCGTCGCGTCGCGCCTTTTCTGGGCCTACTATCGCGAAATGAAGGGCCGCGACGCCACGCCGATCGCCTGAACCGCGAAAATGCGTGAAAATAGCGCGTTTTCGGCGTCTTGCGCGGCTCACAATCCGCTTCACATCGCTGTCATGTCGGGCTTACAGTATCGGCACCGTACGGTTCGAGACACAAGGAGACGAGGAACGTGACGGTTGCCGTATCTCCGGATGCGCTGCCCGCACTGGTGCTGAACGCGGACTACCGCCCGCTCAGCTACTATCCCTTGTCGCTGTGGTCTTGGCAGGACGCGATCAAGGCGGTGTTCCTCGAGCGCGTCAACATCGTCGCCGAATACGAGCACGCCGTCTCCTCGCCGACCTTTTCCATGAAGCTGCCCTCGGTGGTCAGCCTCAAGGCCTATGTGAAGCCGTCCCGGCATCCGGCCTTCACCCGCTTCAACGTGTTCCTGCGCGACCGCTTCCAGTGCCAATATTGCGGGACGGGGGAGGATCTCACCTTCGACCATGTGGTCCCGCGTCATCGCGGCGGCGCGACGACGTGGGAAAATGTGGTAGCCGCCTGTTCGCCCTGCAATCTCAGGAAGGGCGGCATGATGCCTGCGCAGGCCAAGATGTGGCCTTTGCAGAAACCCTACAAGCCGACCGTGCACGACCTCCACAACAACGGCCGCCTCTTCCCTCCCAACCATCTGCACGAAAGCTGGATGGACTATCTCTACTGGGATGTCGAACTGGAGCCGTAAAGCATGCCTCCCGAAAGTGGGACCGGGTTTCGGGACAAGGACATGCGTAAAATCAAGAATCTGAAGCGTGCGGAGCGAATCTGAAAGATCGCGACACGCTTTAAAGCACCGCCTCTCCCCCCGCTTCAATCCCTGCCGAATGCGCCCTTGAAGGCCACCGCGCCGAGGAAGAGGGCCGCAATCGCCTGCCAGCCGGCGAGCGACAGGCCGAGGATGCGCAACGCGGCCTTGTCGCAGGACGGCGGCACGAACTCGTTCAGCGCGTCGAGCACGCCGTTGCCACCTGTATCGACCGAGACGCCGACCGTGGTGCAGTCGGTCGGCCCCGGCCACCAGCCCCATTCGACGCCGGAATGGAAGACGCCGAGATAGAGGCCGTAGACCATCAGCAGCCCGCCGATGGCGAGCAGGCCGCGCACGGCCCAAGCCGGCGCCCGCATCGATGAGGCAAGGCAGGCGACCAGCATCAGCGGCGCGCCGATATAGTAGGGCAGACGCTGCTCATAGCAGAGCTTGCAGGGGATGTAGCCGCCTATGTACTGGAAGGCGAGCGCCCCGCCGACGGTGGCCGCCATGGCGACGGCGAGGAAACCGGCGATCTGCGTGCGGCGCAGCGTGGCGATATCGGTCATGGCAAGGTCATCCGTGATGAAGTCCGCTTAGAACACCCATTTGACGACGATGTAGAGCAGAATGAGGGCGGCGGCGGCAGCGCCCGCGATCATGCCGAGGCGCTTCTCGATGAAATCCTTGATCTGCTCGCCGTAGCGGCGCAGCAGCCAGGCGAGCAAAAGGAAGCGCGCCCCGCGCGCGACGATGGCGAGCCCGATGAACAGGAGAAGGTTGACGCCGATGACCCCCGACAGGATGGTCACCACCTTGATCGGCGGCAGGTGGGCGGCGCCCGAGGTGATCAGCATCAGGATGATGAAGCCGATGCCGGAGGAGGTGCGCAGCGCCTCGAACTCGTCGTACTTGCCGTAGAATTGCAGGATCGGCACGGCGATCGTCTCATAGGCGTAGTGGCCGATGAACCAGCCGGCGACGCCGCCGAGCACCGAGGCGACCGTTGCGATCAGCGCGTAGCGGTAGGCGCGGTCCGGCCGCGACAGCGCCATCGGCAGGTAGAGCACGTCGGCCGGCACGAGGAACACCGAGCTTTCGACGAAGGCGATGATGGCCAGCCACCATTCGGCGGATTTCCTTGCCGCGAGCGACAAGGTCCAGTCATAGAGTCCGCGAAGCATGGAAGGCCCTCGTGATGCGGAGCTTGTCTAGAAAGTTTCCGCCCGCCGCACAATGGCGCAGGGTTCACGAAATCGACAGCGCGGTAAACCGGAGAGGCCAGTTGACGAACAGGCCCCTGACCGTATAGTCCGCGCCCATCCGGACCTGCCAGGTCCGTGCCCCTATGGCGGAATTGGTAGACGCGCTCGACTCAAAATCGAGTTCCGCAAGGAGTGCTGGTTCGATCCCGGCTAGGGGCACCATTTTCCTGATCTCACGCGAATTCGCTTCGCTCACAGCTCCGACCGGGCGGCTTGACGGCCGACGGACAGTCGTCCTTGCGGACCCTGCGGGTTCGACGTGCATCTGAAACGCAACGGGCGCGCTTTTGGCGCGCCCGTCTCCCCCCGTTGCCGGCTTATTGCTTGGCCGGCCCCTCATGCATGATGTCGTCGTTCTTCGGGCCGTTGACGATCAGGTAGCCCGCCAGGCCGCGCTCGGCGCGCGACAGGGCGTGGTCGACCAGCACGTAGTGGCCGCCGCGCTCGATCTCGAAATCGACGACCGTGGCGCCACCCGGCGGCACGCTCACCGTCTGCACGCCCCTGGCGATGTGATGGGCGACGCTGGGCGTAGCGCAGTGGTAGACGAAGACGCCGGGCTTCAGCGCCTTGAACGTCACCACGGCTTCGTCGCCGGGCGCGACGCCATCGTCGTCGCCAAAAGGCCTGCCATGACGCGCTGCGTGACCCTGCCCGCCATAGGCGCGACGCCGATCGGCGCAGGGCTGGCTCTGCTCTTGATTTCCATTTCGAACTCCTTCTTTGCGAGGCTGGGAAAGCCCTATCAGCGGGCGCAGGGACGCTCGTTGATCTAGCGCAAGAAAATTCCGCGTCCGGTTCCCTACTGTCGCGAGGAGGTTGGCGGTTGCCTATTCCTTGCCGTCCCGCCCTTCGGCTATGCGCGAAAGCCGGTCGCGGTCGGTGACGGTGACCTTCTGGCGCCCGCTCAGGACCAGGCCCTTGCCTTCCCACGCCGTCAGCAGCCGGCTGACCGTGTGAAGCGTCGTCCCGGTCATTTCGGCGATATCCTGGCGCGAGATGGGGAAATCGATCAGAAGCCCTTCGCTGGTCTGCCTGCTGCTTTGCCCGACCAGCTTGAGCAGCGCATGGGCGACCCGACGGTCGACCTGCTCGGTCGACATCTCGACGACGCGCGTATGAGCATCCTGCAACCGGTCGCCGACGGTCTTGTAGGTATTTGCCCCGAAAGCCGGAATCGCGGCGGCGAACTCGGCCCACAACGCGCCCGGCCAGGCAAGCACCACGCAGTCGACGGCCGCGATCGCGTTCGCGGGATAGGTGGAACGGCCGAGCGCCTGGGCGATGCCCATCAGCTCGCCCGCGCTGATGTAGCGCACGATGACGTCCTGCCCTTCCGGCGTCGACTTGACGACGCGCAAATGGCCGTCGAGCAGCAGGAAAAAGGTGTTCGCGGCGCCGTCCTGTTCGAAAATGGCATGGTCCTTGGCGACGCGCTGCGAGCGCGCCCGGCCGACGATGCGGTCGAGATCGGCGGCGCTCATGCCCCGGAACAACGGCAGGTCGGCAATCAGGGAACGGTCGAGACGGCTCACAGGCTATCCTAGAGCATGTTGCAGCCAAGTGGAATCACTTGGCGTCGCACACATGCGGCAAAATCAAACGAATAGACCATGATGGCGTCCGAAAACCGCTTCACACTTTTCTGCATCATGGTCTGGATCCGGTCCTGTCAATCGGCCGCACCATCCCATAGGGATGGTGCAAACGGCAAGTCGCGAGGCTTTTGGCCAGTTATGCCTTGATTCGGTTTTGTTTGCGCTGCAACAAAGTGGGCCGGCGGCGATACCCCTACATGACACCCGCCGGGTCGCCGCCGCACCGAGAAAAAGAAAGGCAAGTTCCATGAAACGCGTAGTCGCTGCAGCAACCATCCTCGCCGCCCTGATGCTGGCTGGAGGCGCACAGGCTGCCGATCATGAGATCCAGATGCTCAACAAGGGCGAAAAGGGCGCCATGGTGTTCCAGCCGGAGTTCGTCCAGGCCGCCCCCGGAGACACCGTCACCTTCGTGCCCACCGACAAGGGCCACGATGCCGAAAGCATCAAGGGCATGATCCCCGACGGCGCCGAGCCCTTCAAGGGGAAGATGGGCGAACAGATCACCGTCACGCTGGACAAGGAAGGCGTCTACGGCGTCAAGTGCACGCCTCACTACGGCATGGGCATGGTGGCGCTGATCGTCGTCGGCCAGCCGGTGAACCTGGAGCAGGCCAAGGCCGTCAAGCAGAGCGGCAAGGCCAAGAAGGTCTTCGAGGCGCTGCTGGCGGAAGTCCCGGCCGGCAACTGACCGCCGGCATTCTCCAGTCTTCGAACCGTCGGCCGGGTGGGTATCCCTCTCCCGGCCGTATGCCGTCGTCTCCCGCCTGACGGTCAGCGCCGGCCCAGCAGGCTTTTCACGCGATTGCGCAGGATGCGCACCATGTTGCGCGTCTCGCGGTAGAGATGCAGTTGCGATGCCGTCTGGCGCGTGGCGCGGTCGGCCTCGGGCGACAGCCCGATCACGAAGGTGCCGACCTGCCGGCGCTCGCTCCACAGCCGGCTCATCACCGGATGGTCCGGCACCGCACAGGAATCGGTGACATCGATGTTGGGATCGTCGAGGTGCTGCTTCGTCACCTCGATCATCAGAAGCGTGCCGGGCGAATAGGCGGCAAGCGTCTCGTCGTAGGCCGTCTTCCAGGTGTAGGCGACACCTGCCTCGACAAATACGATCAGGCTGGCGATGGTGCGCCCGTCGAGCTCCAGCGCGTGGATGCGGCACATGTCCTGCTCGGCCAGTCGGTGCACCGCCTCGCGCGCGAAGGCGGCCCGGTAGCGGTCGATCACCATGGCCGTCCGCTCGCGGCCCTTCCAGCCCGCCGCCTCCAGCGACAGGAAGCGCTCTATGGCGTGGCGGATCTCGTCAGGCCCGCGCGCCACCGTATGTTCCAGTGTGCCGGTATCGGCGAGGCGCCGCTTGAGACGCCGGAACTCGCGGTAGTGATGCGCTTTCAGCGATGCACGCAGGTAGGCCTCGCCGTCGAGCGCGCTTTCCAACACCGGCCGCTCGTTCGCTCCCGTGACGGCAAGCGGCAGCCTGCGCATCTCGGCCACCGTCTTGATGAGCGCGGCCACCGGCCCGTCCATCCGCGTATCGGGGAAGACGAAGACCTTCGGCAGGTTGAGGCGCGGCCTCGACAGCATGCCGAGGAAATCGTCCAGCACGCCAACCGGGTCGTCGCGGTCGATCAGCGGCGTGCCCATCGGCCCGAACGGGCTCGACCATGTGCGCATGACCGGAACGCCGAGCGGGACCGCCGGCCGCTCGATCGAGTACGGCACCAGGAAGCGCAGCCGGCTGCGGTAGTCGTCGCCGTCGCGGATGACGGCGAGCCGCACCTCGCGATCCTCCAGCCTGGGCATCGCCGGCGCCAGGAAGCGCGGATTGAAGAAGACGTTCGGCTCGACCGTCCGGGCGCTGAGATAGTCGAGTTCGTCGACGAGGTCGAAGCCGGCCGAGGCCGGGTAGATGGCGAGCCGCCGCTCAGGCCGCCCATGCGCGATGAGTTCGAGCTGGGCCGCGTCCGCCGCATCGCGCGCCAGGCCGGCAAGGCCGGACACCATCGCGCCGGCCGGGCCGCCGCTGCTTTCTTCGATCAGGGGAACGGCGGCCATCAGGCAGGTCTCCGGGCGGGAAGGAAGATCACCATGGCTATGCCGAGCCGGCGCCACACGGTGAAGGAAAGGGCTGCGGCCTCGAAGACCATGGCGAGCGTCGTCGAGGCGGCCGCCCCCCACAGGTGGAACTGCGGGATGAGCACGATGTTAAGACCGATGTTGAGCGTCAGCGCGACGGCATAGACGGCGGCGCAGACGTTCTGGTTGCCGCTCATCGTCAGAAGGCTTTCGCACGGACCGACGGCCGCGCGCGCCACCACGCCGAGCACCAGCAGGAACAGCAGCGGATAGCCGGCGGCGAAGTCCGGGCCGAACAAGGAAAGCATAGGTTCGCCCAGCGCCAGCACCACCGCCGCCATCGCCAGCGAGGGCCAGAACGTCCACGACACGGTTTCGCGCGCAAAGGCGGCAAGCTTCTCAGGCTCGCCATGGGTGAACTCGGCATAGCGCGTCGCCGCCCCCGCCTTGACGGCGAAATAGACGAAATGCACCAGCGCCAGCGTCTTGACGGTGGCGAAGTAGACGCCGACGTCGTCGGGCTTCAGGTAGAAGCCGACCATCAGCACGTCGGCGTTGGTGAGCAGGAAGAAGAAGCTCTCGACCAGGAAGATCGGCAGCGACACGGCAAACCAGTGGCCGAAGCGGATCGTCGTCGGGCCGCGCGGCAGGCAGGCGTCAATGGCGCGGGTGAGGCCGAGCAACTGGCCGATGCTGGTGGCGTAGGTGGCCGCGATCGCCGCCAGGATGCCGGTGCGCGCGTCAGGCGCGAAACCGGTCGCGAGCATCAGCGCCATGAGGGCGAGGATCAGCAGCGGCCGCACGATATAGGTCGGCAACAGCGCCGACAGCGCCCAGGAATGGCCGCGCGCGATACCTTGCATGAGGTCGGACAGCGCCACCATCGGCAGGCAGGTGATGCCGAGCACGAAGGGCACGACGTAGTAGCTCTCGATCCAGCCGGAAGAGAGCCAAACGCCGAGCGCGCCGACAAAAGCGAAGGCGCTGGAGATGGCGAGCACGAACAACCGGCTGGAGACAAGGACGCCGCGCAATTCCGCCAGCCGGCCAAGCTGCCTGTATTCGGGGATGAAGCGGACCACCGAGGCGTGGAAACCGAGGCAGGACAGGCCGCCGACGATGATCATCGTCGTCCACACCAGCACCATGATGCCGTATTCGAAGGAGCCCATCCAGCGCGCCATGAGCACCTGGCTGGCGAAGGCGATGACGGCCGAGACGATGCGGACGGCGAAGGCGATGACGGACATGCGGCCGGCCTCGCCGCGCGCGTCGGCGCCGGACAGCACGGCATCGATTCGGCCCAGCAGCGGCCGGGCGCGCAACGCCAGACGTTGCGGCAGCAACCGTTCGGCCGTGGTCGCCGCGGAAAGACGCACCCTTGTTCTCCGTCTGCCCCTGTCGCCCGGTTTTAGGTCCGCACCCCTTAAGAAACGGTTGGGTGAAAGGGTGGCTTTGTTCCTGTTGCCGCTGCCGGCGGTTGAAAACGAAGCCTTTCCAGCAGTTTGCCGGCCGGTAGGCGGCACGCGGGTTCGCGTCCGGAAATGCGGCGAGGTTCAGTCAGCCTCTGCCGGCACCAGCACGTTGAGCGCGCCGGGGTGGATCCTGAATTGCGTCTCGGCTTCCAGCGCCACCAGTTCGCCGTCCATCACCGCGCGCGGCTTGCGGCGGCCGGCACGGACGGAAAGCACCACGCGGTCGGCCTGGTGGATCTCGACATGCTGATTATCGCGCCAGCGGCCCCGCGCCATGTTGAAGGCGTGGCGCACAAGCTCTCCCGGCCGGCTGGCGACATTGACGTAGATGCCCAGCACGCCGCCGGCCGGGTCGTCGGCATAGGGCAGATGGCCTTCGCCGAACAGGTTGTTGGTGACGCCGATGCCGGTGGTGCGCGCCGCAATCTCCGCCTCGCCGATCGTCAGCGTGGCGTTGAACGCCGGCGGGTTGCGCAGCGTCATCCAGGCGGCTCGGGCGGATGCGCGCATCTTGCCCAGCCGCGAGCCGAAATCCATCTTCTCGCGCAACTGCACCATCCTGGCGTGCATGCCGATGGAGAACTGGTGCACGAACGGCTCGCCGTTGGCGGTGGCGATGTCCACGGCCTTCACCTTTCCTGTGGCAAAGGCCTCGATCGCGCCGTCGAGCGTCTGGGGGATGCCGAGCCCGCGCGCGAACAGGTTCATGGTGCCGGCCGGCAGGATGGCGAGCGCCTTCTTCTTGCCCATCATCCGCGTGGCGGCCGTGGAGATCGTGCCGTCGCCACCGCCGGCCAGAACCACGTCAACGCCCCGCCGCGACACTGCCTTGTCGAGGCCGGAGGCGACGTCAGCGCCGCCGACGATGTCGATCTCGACCTTGTGGCCGGCCGCTTCGAGGGTGGTGCGCATGCGCTCCGCGAACGCGTCGAGGTCCGTCGTGCGCAACGTGCCGCCATCGCGGTTCAGAACCGCCTGAAATCGCATGCCCTCTCCATGTGATCGTTTCGCTCAAGCAATTGGAAGCGCTGCGGAAACGGCAGAGAGCGGCAATGGTTCCGATCGAAGATTGGGCGCCGCGCACGCCACAGGCCACGGAACGGAACCGGCATCACCACGTTGTGAACGGGTAGGACGCCACGCCAGCCTGCCGCGAAAGGTATGGCCGGCCTGGTGCATGAAAACCGCACGAGGAGAGACAACCATGACCCGCAAACTTTTCGCAACGACCGCGCTGGCGATGCTGTTGGCCTCCGGCGCCTTTGCACAGGAAACGACGACGCCGGCTCCGGCCGCGCCCGCGACAGAGAACGCGGCGCCGGCAGCTCCCGTCGTGCAGGCCGACGGCAGCCTGATGACCAACATCATCGGCGAGAGCGTCTATAACGGCACCGCCGACGATGCCGAGAGCATCGGCAAGGTCACCGATGTCGTCTTCACCAAGGACGGCCAGGCGAAATCCATCGTCATCGGCGTCGGCGGCTTCCTGGGCGTCGGCGCCAAGAACGTCGCCTTCGCCTATGACAAGCTGAAATGGGCCGAGAAGAACGGCGACCGCTGGCTGGTGGCCGAGACCAGCAAGGAAGACCTGACGGCGCAGCCCGATTTCGACCAGACGCCCTACCTGCCCGCGCCTCCGCCCGCCGCCGCGGCCGGCGGCACGGCAGCACCTGCGGGCGGCGACACGGCGATGGCGCCGACCCCGCCGGCCGAGATCGTCGAGCCGGACGGCACGCTTGCCAGCCAGGTCATCGGCGAAAGCGTCTACAACGGCACCGCCGACGACGCGCAGAAGATCGGCGACGTCAAGGACATGGTGCTGAACAAGGACGGCAAGGCCGAATCGCTGGTCATCGGTGTCGGCGGCTTTCTCGGCATCGGCACCAAGAACGTCGCCTTCGACTACAACAAGGGCAAGTGGGCGGAAAAGAACGGCGACCGCTGGATCGTCGTCGAGGGCGCCTCGAAGGAACAGCTTGAGGGCCTGCCCGACTTCGACCGCAAGGCCTACGACCCGGTGCCCGCGAGCACGGCTACGGCACCCGACGCACCGCCGGCGGTGACGCCCGCGACCACGGCTGCCGAGAAGGGTGACGCGGTAACCGACAAGACGGCCGAGGCGCCGGCGGCGGCCTCCGGCACGACCGCGACCGACGACACGCAGACGGCGGCTATCGACAAGTCCACCCTGACCGAGATGCCGGCCGACAAGATCAGCGCCGACAACCTGATCGGCACGACTGTCTACGGCGCCGACGATGCCAATATCGGCAAGATCGACGACATCGTGCTGACGTCGGACAACCAGGTGGATGCCGTCGTCGTCGATGTCGGCGGTTTCCTCGGCATCGGCGCCAAGCCGGTGGCGATCGGCATGGACAAGCTGAAGTTCATGACCGACAAGGATGGCAAGACGTACCTCTACACCAACTTCACCAAGGACCAGCTCCAGGCCCAGGCCGCCTACGATAAGGGCAGCTATGCCGACAAGCGCGACGAGCAGCGCATGATGCTGCGCTGACGTTCGACGATAAAAGTGAAGCGGAGGCCCGCGCCGGCGACGGCGCGGGCCTTCCAGCATGTCTTGTCCCGAGTGAACGAACGCCTATTCAGTGTTCACTTTTTCAGCACAGATCATCCTGTGTTTGCCATCTGTGCCGTCGGCGGGATCGGCCTCATATTGGCAGGGACAGAGCGGCAAGGGTCGCCGGAACCCGAAGGGAGCAGGACCATGCTCGACCAGATCAAAGGGCTGCATCACGTCACCTCGATGGCGGGCGATGCGCGCCGCAACAATGACTTCTTCACGCACAAGCTCGGCCTGCGCCGGGTGAAGAAGACCGTCAACTTCGATGCGCCGGATGTCTACCACCTCTACTATGCCGACGAGGTCGGCACGCCCGGCTCGGTGATGACCTATTTCCCCTTCCCCAACATCGGCAAGGGCCGGCCCGGTGTCGGCGAGGTCGGAACCACCGTCTTTTCGGTGCCCGAAGGCACGCTACCCTACTGGGAACAGCGTTTCGCCGAACAGGGCGTCACCGGCCTGGCGCGCGAGGAAAAATTCGGCGAGAAGCGCCTGACCTTCACCGGCCCCGACAATGACAGCTTCGCGCTGGTCGAGGCCAAGGGCGACGACCGCGCCCCCTGGGTGAAAGGCGGCGTGCCAAGTGACGACGCCATCCGCGGTTTCCATTCGGTGTCGCTCAGGCTGCGCGACGGCGGCGCCACCGAGGAGCTCCTGAAATTCATGGGCTACGAGGAGGCGGACCGCGCCGGCAACATCAAGCGGCTGGCGATCAAGGGCGGCAACGGCGCCGACGTGGTCGACATCGAGACGCTGCCGGGCGCGAACTTCGCCGGCCTCGGCGCCGGCTCGGTCCATCACGTCGCCTTCGCCGTGGAGAACCGCGAAAAACAGCTCGAAGTGCGCAAGGCGCTGATGGACACCGGCTACCAGGTGACGCCGGTGATCGACCGCGACTACTTCTGGGCGATCTATTTCCGTACGCCGGGCGGCGTCCTGTTCGAGGTCGCCACCAACGAGCCCGGCTTCGACCGCGACGAGGATACCGCCCATCTCGGCGACGCGCTGAAACTGCCCAGCCAGCACGCGCATATGCGACCTTGGCTGGAACAGCACCTGCCGCCGTTGGACGATTGAGGAGGAAGCCATGAGCATCGAAGGCTACATCCATAAGGTCCTGCCCGGAAAGCCGGGCGGACCGCTGCTGTTCGTCTTCCACGGCACCGGCGGCGACGAGAACCAGCTTCCCTCGCTCGGCCGCGACCTCGTGCCGGGAGCGACGATCGTGTCGCCGCGCGGCGACGTGTCGGAATTCGGCGCCGCGCGCTTCTTCCGCCGCACCGGCGAAGGCGTCTACGACGTCGCCGACCTTGCCCGCGCGACGGCCAAGATGGCGGATTTCGTGGCCGCCCACTTGGCGGCGGCAAAACCGTCGGCCGTCTACGGCCTCGGCTACTCCAATGGCGCCAACATCCTCGCTTCGACCGTCTTCGCACGGCCGCAGCTGTTCGACGCACTGGTGCTGATGCATCCGCTGATTCCGTTCGAGCCCCGGATCGACGGCAGCCTCGCCGGCAAACGCATCCTCGTCACGGCGGGCCGCCACGATCCGATCTGCCCGCCGGACCTGACCGCTCGGCTCGACGCCTATTTGCGCGCCGCAAATGCCGATGTCACAGTGGAATGGCACGAGGGCGGCCACGAGGTTCGCCCCAACGAGATAGCGGCGGCCCGGACATTTCTGTCGGCCGCGCCAGTTGAACCTGTCGAAGGAGTGGAATCATGAGCGACACCTTGCCGGAAATCGAACGGGAAGACCTTGGCGGCGGCAAGGGTCGCTACGTCGTGCGCGGCCCTGATGGCGCCGAAGCGGAGATGACCTTCACCAGCATCGGCACGCACCAGATCATCATCATCGACCACACCGGCGTGCCGGATGCCTTCCGCGGCCAGGGCGTCGGCCTGCGCCTCGTCACCCACGCCGTCGAGGAGGCGCGCGCGGCGGACAAGAAGATCATCCCGCTCTGCCCCTTCGCTGCCGCGCAGTTCCGTCGCCATCCCGAATGGGCGGACGTGCTGAAGCAATAATCCGGCTCGCAGGCCGGGGGCGAGCCCGGACGGAACCGAGTCAGGGGCGAAGCCGTTTGTGGGCAGAGGTTTCCACCATGGAACACATCGCCGCCGTGCTTTTCATCGTTGGCTGTTCGCCGGATCTCGCCCAGTGCCGCGAGTTGCCGGCGCCGACGCCGATCTTCGAGACGGGAGAGGACTGCGCCAGCGAACAGCCCCTCGCGCTGGAAGACCTTGCAGGCAGGGCGCCGCGCGTGCTCGGCACCTGCATCGCCGTCGATCCGGCGATGGAGGAGGAGGACGGCGAGATCGTCTGGAGCATCACCGACGGCAGGTTGCAGGCCTCGGTCGAGAAGCCGTCCGTCATGATCGCCGCCAACACCCCCTGAACGCCCGAAAAAAGACTCTCTTAGCCAAGATGGAAGCAGGGCAGACGCGAACCGATCTGTTGTGCTAGAGATCGGCCTGCGCTGCAAAGCGAGGGACTGTTTCAAAGGCGAGAGGAGTACTTCATGCGCAAGATTTTGGTGGTTGTGGCGATGGTTGCCGCGGTGAGCGGCTGCACCACGACCGAACAGGACGTTGGCGTCGGTTCGGCCGCGGGCGCCATCATCGGCGGCGCCGTCGGCGGCTGGAAGGGTGCGGCAGTCGGCGCGGTCGTCGGCGCCGGTTCGGGCCTGCTGGTGCGCAACCTGCGCAACGGCTACTGCCAGTATCGCAGCCCGCGCACCGGCCGTATCTACACCGCGCGCTGCAACTAGAGCCTGTCTCCCGAAGGGAACCTGAAGCGCAGCAGGCGAATCCGATAGATCGCGACGCGCTTCGACAGGCAACGAGAACGAAAAGGCGGAAACCGGGGTCCCGGCTCCCGCCTTTTTCTGACACGGCGCTTCAGCCGCCGAGCGGAATGTCGATCGTCACCTTCAGCCCGTCGGGCTGGAAATCGCGGCTGATCGTGCCATGCAGTTCGTGTGTGATGTTCATGTCGATCAGCTTCGTGCCGAAGCCCACCTTCGACGGCGCCGCGAGCTTCGTCTGGCCCGATTCGTGCCAGTTCAGCACCAGTTTGCGCGCGCCGCCACGCCCTTCGACCCGCCAGCCCACCTTCAGTCTTCCGACGGCGTTGGCATCGCCGTATTTCAGCGCATTGGTCGCCAGTTCGTGGAAGGTCAGGCCGAGCGCCTGCGTCGTTTTCTCGTCGAGTAGAACCTGCGGCCCCGCCAGCAGCCCGTCGGGAAGGTCCTTGCCGAATGCCTGGCTGAGTTCGATGCGCAGCAGATCGCCGAGATCGGCCTTCTGCCAGCGCGAGCGTGTCAGCATATCCTGCGAGGCGGCCATTGCCTGCAACCGCGCCGAGAAGGACTCCGAGAATTCGTCGATATCCTTCGACCCCGCCGCCGTCTGGCGGGCGATGGCGAGCACGCGGGTGATCGAATTCTTGATGCGGTGCTTCATTTCCTGGAGCATCAGGTCCTTTTCGACCAGATTCATCTCCGACGTCTCGTGCAACAGCGAAACGGCGTCGTAGGCGCGCTCCTGATAGCGCGCGATGAGCGCGATCGCGCCGGCAAGCAGCAGGCCGAACAGGCCGAGCATCACCGGGATGGCACGCGACGACGGCGGCGTGAACGCGCTGGTGGGGCGAAACAGGATCGTCCATTCGCGCCCGGCCACGGTGACGGTACGCGCCGCGACGAGCCTGGTGCCCAGCCCGGACGCCGGCGGTGTCTCCGAGCGGAACAGCAGCCGCCCCGCCTCCGGTGCGCCGTCATAGACCTCGATATTGACCGGCAGCAGCGGCTCGCGCCGCAGCGCCGCCTGGAAAAGCTGCTGCGCCCGAAAGGAGGCGAACAGGAAGCCGGTCGCCGTCTTGCCGGACGATTCGATGCTGTCCGGCACGGTTCGCACGTTCAGCCGCACGAAGACGATGAAGCCGGCATAGGCCTGGTCCGCACCTGTCTCCTCGCCCAGCATCGTCAGGCCGCTGGCGTGCTGCTCGTCGTCGGCCGCCGCCTTTTCGATCGCCGCACGCCGCACGGTATCGCTCATCATGTCGTAGCCGATAGCCTTCTGGCTCGCCGGGTCGAGCGGCTCGAACAGCACGACGGGCGCCCGCCAGGGCGTATTGGAGGCCGGGAAGATGGCGCGGTCGAAGCCGTGATCGCGGCGGATGATGCGCTCCGCCACCGCCTCGTCGCCCGCCTTGACCATCTTTAGGAAGCCGATGCCGCGCAGGCCGGCGAAATTGCCGTCGACGTCGAGCGCGTCGAAGAACGACTTGAATTCGCTGCTCGAAATGTTGCCGTTGCGGGCGTCGAACAGTGCCTGGGTGGAGCGCAGCAGCGAAAGATGCAGGTCGACACGGCTTTCGATACGGTTCAGCGCGTCGTCCGCCGTTGCCGAGAATTTGATGCGTGCGGCTTCCTGCGTGGCAAAGTAGGCGAACCCCGCCATGATCAGGCTGGCCAACGCAACGGCCACGAAGGCCATGATTGGAAAGAGCTTTTTCAATTGCGGGGTTTCGCGCGCCGTGAAGTCCTGCCTCTTTCTAGCAAGTCCCCGCGTCAACGCAATGGAGGCGGCTCCGTCGCCGGCCGGAACGGGATCAATCTTCCCTGATCGCGTAGCCGGCGCCGCGTATGGTGCGGATGATATCGGGCATGCGACCGTTGTTGACGGCCTTGCGTAGCCGCCCGACATGCACGTCCACCGTGCGCTCGTCGACATAGACGGTCTCGCCCCAGACGTTGTCGAGCAGTTGCGTGCGCGAGAACACCCGGCCGGGATGCCGCATCATGAATTCCAGCAGCTTGAATTCGGTCGGCCCGAGCTTGAGTTCGTTCTTCTTGCGGTAGACCCTGTGCTGCTCGCGGTCGAGCACGATGTCGCCGACCTTCAGCATCGAGGACAGCACTTCCGGCTTGGCGCGGCGCAGCAGCGCCTTGACCCGCGCCATGAACTCCGGCGTCGAGAACGGCTTGACCAGATAGTCGTCGGCCCCGGTCTGGAGCCCCCTCACCCGGTCGCTCTCCTCGCCGCGCGCGGTCAGCATGATGACCGGCAGCCGCTCCGTCTCCGGCCGCATCCTGAGGCGCCGGCACAGTTCGATACCGGACACCGCCGGCACCATCCAGTCCAGCACCAGAAGGTCGGGCACGTTCTCCTGCAGGCGCAGCTCGGCCTCGTCGCCGCGCGTCACCACCTCGACCTGGTAGCCTTCCGATTCCAGATTGTAGCGGAGCAGGACGCCCAGCGGCTCCTCGTCCTCCACCACCATGATGCGCGGCGCGATCATCGCTACTGTCCGTCCCGTCTCGGCGTTCATGCGGCGGGCGCCGGCACTGCCGTCTCGTCTGTTTTCGGCCGCGCCGCCGGCAACTGCTCGCCCGTCAGTACATAATAGGCATTTTCGGCGATGTTGGTCACGTGGTCGCCGATGCGTTCCAGGTTCTTGGCACAGAACAGCAGGTGCGTGCAGGCGGTGATGTTGCGCGGATCCTCCATCATGTAGGTGAGCAGTTCGCGGAACACCGAGGTGTATTTGACGTCGATGCGCTCGTCGTCGTTCCTCAGCCTTGCAAGAGCCTCGGTGTCGCCCGCGCCGTATTCCTCGACCACGCCCTTGATCTGGATCAGCACGAGCTGGGCCATGGCGTCGATGGAATGCGAAAGATCGCGCGACATGCTGCCCTGGCCGACGGCGCCGACGCGCTTGGCAATGTTCTTGGCGAGGTCGCCGATGCGCTCGAGGTCGCCCGCCATGCGGATGGCGCCGACCACCGCGCGCAGGTCGTCCGCCATCGGCTGGCGCTTGGCGATGAGGGTGATGGCGCGGTTGTCGAGCTCGCGCTGGCGCGCGTCCATCACCACGTCGTCGGACACCACGCGCTGGGCGAGCCCGGTGTCGCTTTCGATCAGCGCCCGCGTGGCGTCGCCGACCATCGTGCCGGCGAGGTCGGCCATCGCGCTGACAAGCCTGCTGATATGAGCGAGATCGTCGTCGAAGGAGGTGACCGTATGTTCAGCCATGATGCTGTTTCCGTATCCGTGCTGGCGGTCAGCCGAAGCGGCCGGTGATATAGTCCTGCGTGCGCTTTTCGCTGGGCGCGGTGAATATCTTCTCGGTCTTGTCGAATTCGATCAGTTCGCCGAGATACATGAAGGCGGTCTGCGCCGAGACGCGCGCCGCCTGCTGCATGTTGTGGGTGACGATGACGATGGTGTAGTCGGCTTGCAACTCGTCGATCAGCTCCTCGATGCGCGCCGTCGACAGCGGATCGAGCGCCGAGCACGGCTCGTCGAGCAGGATCACCTCGGGCTTCACCGCCACCGTGCGGGCGATGCACAGGCGCTGCTGCTGGCCGCCGGACAGCGAGGTGCCGCTGGCGTCGAGCTTGTCCTTGACCTCGGTCCACAAGGCCGCGCGCTTCAGCGCCTGTTCGACGCGCTCGTCCATTTCGGCCTTCGTCAGCTTCTCGTAAAGGCGGATGCCGAAGGCGATGTTTTCGTAGATCGACATCGGGAACGGCGTCGGCTTCTGGAACACCATGCCGATCTTGGTGCGCAGGAGGTTCAAATCCTGCGAGCGCTCGAGGATGTTTTCGCCGTCGAGCAGCACCTCGCCGTCGGCGCGCTGCTTCGGGTAAAGCTCGTAGATGCGGTTGAAGACGCGCAGCAGCGTGGACTTGCCGCAGCCCGACGGGCCGATGAAGGCGGTGACGCTGCGCTCCGGCAGGGAGAGCGTAATGTCCTTCAGGGCCTTCGATTCGCCGTAGTAGAAATTGAGGTTCTTCACCTCGATCTTGGTCTTCGGCGTCGCTGCGTTGATGACGTCGGCGGTGATGATTTCGTTGGAGAGCATGGGTTTCATGATCCTCTAGATCCTGCGTCCGGTCAGGCTGCGGGCGAAGATGCTCAAGCCCAGCACGGTGAAGGTGATGATGAGCGCGCCGGTCCAGGCCAGTTGCTGCCACTCCTCGTAGGGACTGAGCGCGAACTGGAAGATGGTCACCGGCAGGCTGGCCATCGGCGCGTTGAGGTTGCCCGACCAGAACTGGTTGTTGAGCGCGGTGAAGAGCAGCGGTGCCGTTTCGCCGGAGATGCGGGCGACGGCCAGCAGAATGCCGGTGACGATGCCGGACAGTGCCGCACGATAGGCGACCGAGCGGATGACGATCCAGCGCGGTGCGCCGATCGCGGTTCCCGCCTCGCGCAGCGCGTTCGGCACGAGGTTCAGCATGTCCTCGGTGGTGCGCACCACCACCGGGATGACCAGCATGGCGAGCGCCACCGCACCCGCCAGCGCCGAGAAATGGCCCATCGGCCGCACCATCAATTCGTAGATGAACAGGCCGATGATGATCGACGGCGCCGACAGGAGGATGTCGTTGATGAAGCGCACCACTACGGTGATCTTCGAGAAGCGGCCGTATTCGGCCATGTAGGTGCCGGCGAGGATGCCGACCGGTGTGCCGACGACGACGGCGATGACCGTCATAGCGACCGAGCCGGCGATGGCGTTCGACAGGCCGCCGGCTTCGCCGGGCGGAGGCGTCATCTCGGTGAAGACGGCGAGGTTGAGGCCGGCGAACCCTTTCCACAGCAGCGCGCCGAGGATCAGCGCCAGCCAGGCAAGGCCGATGCCGGCCGCGACGACGCACAGCGTCATCATCACCGAATTGCGGGCCTTGCGGCGGCTATAGAGCGAGGAGACGGCAGCGGACATCTGTCAGGCTCCGGCGCGCCGCTCGATACGCATCAGCATATAGCGGGCGGCGGCAAGGATGATGAAGGTCATGACGAACAGGATCAGGCCGAGCGCGATCAGCGAGGAGGTGTAGATCTCGCCATCGGCCTCGGTGAACTCGTTGGCGATGGTGGCCGAGATCGTCGTGCCGGGCGCAAACAGCGAGGCGGAGATGCGATGCGCGTTGCCGATGACGAAGGTCACCGCCATGGTCTCGCCGAGCGCGCGCCCGAGACCTAGCATGACGCCGCCCATGATGCCGACGCGGGTATAGGGGATGACGATGCGGCGCATGACCTCCCAGGTGGTGCAGCCGACGCCGTAGGCCGATTCCTTCAGCACTGCCGGCACCGTGTCGAACACGTCCTGGGTGATGGAGGTGATGAAGGGCAGTACCATGATCGCCAGGATCAGCGCCGAGGTCAGCATGCCGATACCGTAGGGCGGGTCGGCGAACAGCGAATTCAGCACCGGGACGTCATGGAAGACAGAGATGATGAAAGGCTGCACCGTGCGCTGCAGGAACGGGGCGAAGACGAACAGGCCCCAGATGCCGTAGATGATGGAAGGAATGCCGGCCAGAAGCTCGACGGCGATGGCGATCGGCCGGCGCAGCGGCCGTGGGCAGAGTTCGGTCAGGAAGATGGCGATGCCGATGCCGATCGGAACGGCGATCAGGGTGGCGATGGCCGAGGTGACGACCGTGCCGTAGATCGGCGCCAGCGCGCCAAAATTCTCGGTCACCGGGTTCCAGCTTTCGGTGCCGATGAAAGTGGGACCGAACTTCGACAGCGCCGGCCACGCGCCGACGACCAGGGAGACGGCGACGCCGCTGAGGATCAGCAGCACGAGGATGGCCGAACCCTTGGCCACGCCGCGGAAAATGAGATCGGTCAGCGCGAAGCGGCGCACCGTCGCCTCGCGCTCGCGCAAGGCTCTGCCTTCACTCGACGAATTCGCCGTTGCTACCAGGGTCATCCAGCCAATCCCGATCGGTTTGCGCAAGCAAGGTCAGGCAGGCGGGACCGGAAATCCGGTCCCGCCGACCGTGGCTATCAGTTGGTGGCCGGGAACAGCGCCTTGCCGTCCGCGTCGACGATTTCCTTGGCCCAGGTCTCCTCGACGCTCTTCACGACAGAGTCGGGCATGGCGACGTAGTCGAGCTCGGCGGCGGCATCGTCGCCCTTGGCGTAGGCCCAGGAGAAGAACTTCAGCGCCTCGGCCGTGGCCGTGGCATCGTCGGGCTTCTTGTAGAGCACGATCCAGGTGGCGGCGGTGATCGGCCAGGATTCGGCGCCCGGCTGGTCGCCGAGGATCACGCCGTAGCCCGGAACCGAGTTCCAGTCGGCATTGGAGGCGGCCGCCTGGAACGAAGCGGCGGTCGGCTCGACCTTCTTGCCTTCCTTGTTGATCAGGTCGGTGTAGATCAGCTTGTTCTGCTTGGCGTAAGCATATTCGACGTAGCCGATGGCGCCGCCGGTCTGGGCGACGTTGTTGGCCACGCCTTCATTGCCCTTGGCGCCGATGCCGACCGGCCATTCCAGCGCGGTGTTGACGCCGACCTTTTCCTTCCACTCGCCATTGGTGGCGGCGAGGTAGTTGGCGAAGTTGAAGGTCGTGCCCGAGCCGTCCGAGCGGTGCACGACGGCGATGGCCATGTCGGGCAGCTTGGCATCGGGGTTCAGCTTGGCGATGGCCGGATCGTTCCAGTTGGTGATCTTGCCCATGAAGATGTCGGCGAGCGTGGCGCCGTCGAGCACCAGGGCGCCCGGCTTGATGCCTTCGATGTTGACGACCGGCACGATGCCGCCCATCACCATCGGGAACTGCACGAGGCCGGTCGCCTCGAGGTCCTCGCCCTTCAGCGGCGCGTCCGAGGCGCCGAACGTCACGGTCTTGGCCTTGATCTGCTTGATGCCACCGCCCGAGCCGATGGACTGGTAGTTCAGGCCGATGCCCGTCTCCTTCTTGTAGGCGTCGGCCCACTTGGCATAGATCGGGTAGGGGAAGGTCGCGCCGGCGCCGGAAATGTCGGCCGCCAGGGCCGGGAAGCTGAAGGATGCCGCAGTGATGGCGATCGCGGCGACCGCCGAGCGGGTGAAATGTCTCATCTGGCCTGCTCCTGTTCGGATTGGTCTCTCGTCGCCTTTTGGCGGCGCCCGGTGAGGCCATAGACCCGCTGTGTTACAGTCGCATGACAGTTTCGTGTCGGCCGTTTGACACCGCACAAGCGCCCCGCGCGGGTCGCCCCGCCCGGTTTCCGCGTCGCGAATGGACCCTGGTCAGGCGCGGCGCTGTGTGTCGGCCTTGCCGCCCAGCCAGCGCTCTACCTTCTCGGCCAGCGCCTTGGGGCTGATCGGCTTGGGCAGGTAATCGTCCATGCCGGCCTCGATGCAGCGCTCGCGGTCGCCCTTCAACGCATGCGCGGTGACGCCGACGATGGGAACGTGCGTGCCCTCGATCTCTTCGCGCCGGCGGATCTCGCCGGTGGCTTCCAGGCCGTTCATCTCCGGCATCGACACGTCCATCAGGATCATGCGCGGCTTGAGCTTGAAACAGGCTTCCAGCGCCTTGCGGCCGTTGCCGACGATCTCGAAGCTGAAGCCGGTTTCGCCGAGGATCTGGGTGAAGACGAGCTGGTTGACCTCGTTGTCCTCCGCCACAAGGATATCCAGCCCCGCGCCCTCGGCGACGGCCGGACGCGGCCGGGCCGGCGGTGGGGCGAGCATCGCCCGATCCGTCGCAGGGGCGCGCCGGGGTGCAGGTTGCGTCGGACTCGCGGCGGCCGGGGTGGCATCGTCGAACGGCGCCGGCCCTTCCTGCTGCTGGTGCATGGCGACGGCATGATGGCGCTGGATGGTGGCGACCAGCGTTTCCAGCAGCGCCGAGGAGCGCGCCGGTTTGATGAGCTGGGCATCGATGCCGAGCTCGCGGTAGCCAGAGCCGGCGAGCGACTGGTCGACCGAGGTCAGCAAGATGATGGGCGTTCCCGCCAGGCCTTCGGTGGCGCGCACGATGCGCGCCATTTCCAGCCCCGACATGCCGGGCATCTGGTAGTCCAGCACGATGCAGTCCACCGGCAGGCCGTAGGCGGCGGCGGCCACCAGCACCTTGAGCCCTTCCGTGCCGCTTTCGGCCGCGCAGGAATCGAACCCCCAGGACGCCATCTGCTCGCTCAGGATCGAGCGGTTGACGGCGTTGTCGTCGACGATCAGCACGCGCGCGCCGCTGACGTCGATGGGCATGATGCGGCGTGTGCCCTGTTCGGCGGCGCTCGGCAGCGTCACCGTGAACCAGAAGGTAGAGCCCTTGCCTTCGTCGCTCTCGACGCCAATCTCGCCGCCCATCAGGTCGACCAGCCGCGAGGTGATGGCAAGCCCCAGCCCCGTGCCCTCGTGCCGGCGGGTGGAGGAGGCGTCGACCTGACTGAACTTCTCAAAGATCTGCCTGAGCTTGTCCGGCGGAATGCCGATGCCGGTATCGGTCACCGAGATGGTCAGGCGGGTGCCGGCCGGCATCCTGCGGCCGGTGACGTCCACCAGCACATGGCCTTCGTCGGTGAACTTCACCGCATTGCCGAGCAGGTTGGTGACGATCTGGCGGATGCGCCCGACGTCGCCGACGAACATCGAGTCCAGCCCCGGCTCGACGCGCACGATCAGTTCCAGGTCCTTTTCCTTGGCCCGCGTCGAGACCAGCGTCGCCACGTCCTCGATCGCTTCCGCCAGGCTGAACGGCGCGGGGTCGAGCACGAGCTGGCCGGCGTCAATCTTGGAGAAGTCGAGGATGTCGTTGATGATGGTGAGAAGCGCATTGCCCGACTTGACGATGATATCGGTGAAGGTCTTCTGCTTGGCATCGAGATCGGACTTCGCCAGGAGTTCCGCCATGCCGAGCACGCCGTTCATCGGCGTGCGGATCTCGTGGCTCATATTGGCGAGGAATTCGGACTTGGCGCGATCGGCCAGTACCGCGCGCTGCTCGGCCTGCTGCAACTCCGCCTCGCGCTGCTTGAGCAGCGTGATGTCGGTGGTCGAGCCGATCAGGTAGAGCGAACCGTCGGAGGCGATCATCGCGCCCTTGCGGGCGAACTGGTGGCGCACGGAACCGTCGGCCGACGTCACCGTCTCCTCGACTTCCTGCGTCTCGCCGGAGCGAAGCACCGCGAGATCGCCCGCCACAAAGGCCTCGCCGTCGGAGCCGAAGACCTCGATGTCGGTCTTGCCGATCGCATCTTCCTTGGAGATGCCGGTCAGGTCGCACCAGCCCTTGTTGACATAGAAGAGCCTGAGGTCCGAGCGCTTGGCGTAGATCGACACCGGCACATTGTCGATCAGCGAGCGGAACACCTCGTTCTCCCGCATCGACTCCCGCAGCGCCTGCTCGCGTTCCTTCAGCTCGGTGATGTCGACGCGCACGCCGATGAAGGTGCCGTCCTCGGTGCGGGCATCGTAGGCCTGATACCAGCGCCCGTCCGGATTGCGCCGCTCCGAAACCTGCCTGGGACCGTGATACAGTGCCACCCGCCTGTCCAGCCAGCCTTCCGGATCGCTGTCGTAGAGCTCATCGAGCGCCGGATCGCCGCTGTTGCGGAAATAGCCGGCCCGATGCCCGATCTCCATCGCCTGCCGCAATGTCGAGCCGGGCACCCATGCAGCCGTCATTTCCGGCTGCGATTCCTGCAGCTTGCGGTTGGCCAACACGAACCGGTCGTCACGGTCGTAGATGATGACGCCGGCCGGCAACGATTCCAGCACGCTGGCCAGGCGCTGCCTTGCCTCCTCGGCCTCCGTCTCACGCCGTTTCAGCTCGGTCACGTCGAAGATCGAGGCCGCGAGATAGGCCTTGCCGCTGGCCGACCTGACCCTGTTCTTGCGCACGATGCGATAGATCTCGGCGCCGTTGCGGACGTGGGCCGTCTGGACCTCGTAGATCTCGCCGGTTTCCAGGACGCGCCGTTCGTCGTCTTCGAACAGGCCCTGCTCGTGCGCCGGCACGAGGCTGGCGTCGCTCTGGCCGACAATCTTGTCGGGCGTTGTATCGAAGAAGTCGGCGAAAGCCTTGTTCACCAGGACGTAGCGGAGGTTTTCGTCCTTGACGAACATCGGGTTCGGCACGCTGTCGATCACCGCTTCGGCGAGCTTGGCCTTCTCCAGGGCCTCGGCGAGTTCGGCCTCGTGCTGCTTCAGTTCGGTGACGTCGTAGTAGGAGATCAACCGCTTGCCGCCGGAAAGCGCCGTCACCGAATAGATCATGACGCAGCCGTCGGCCCGGCGGAACTCGCGCGGCGCGACGTCTCCGGCGCGGATCTCCGTCAGTCGCGAGGCAACGTAGATTTCCCAGCGGTCGTCGGGCACGTCGTAGATGCCGTTATGGCGATTGACGTCCATCAGGGCGCGGAACGGATCGCCGATGCCGACCTGCTCCGTCGTTACCTTCCAGATATCGTAGAAGGCGCGGTTGACGAGTTCCGCCTTGAGGTCGGCATCGAGGATGACGATGCCCATCGTCATGGCATCGATCGTGCGCTGCAGGTCGAACAGGAGATCGCGGTCGACTTCGGCGGTTGTCGGCGGCCTCTCCCTGCCCTCCCCTTTCAGATCTGCGAACGCATCCGCCATGGCGGTGACGTTGCGGCCGACGCCGCGATAACCGATGAAACGGCCTTCCGCATCGAAGCGGGGCACGCCGGACGACGATATCCAGCGGCATTCGGGTTTGCCGCCGCCAAGCTCGTAGACGAAATCGCGGAACGGCCGGCGTTCCTGCAGGTCTTCAAGATGCGCAGCGGCGCTTCGGCTGCCCGCCAGCACGGCCTTGAGGAAATCGAAGCGGAAGCGGCCGATCACCTGGGCGGGATCGATGCCCGTGGCCTCGCGGTAGTTGTCAGACAACCAGGAGAAGCGCAATTCCGCATCGGTTTCCCACAGCCAGTCGCAGCCGGCATCCAGGAATTCGCGCAGCGCCTCACCGGAAAGCGTGTGGCCGGCTTCCGGCCTATCGTGCGCCTTCGTCATTCAATCCCCGCCAATACACGATCGGGCCTCCCCGCGACCCTGATCGGGAACTGTGCACCACAGGCGTTAACGATCGACTAACCTTAACCGATGCAAAGCGCGACCGCGTGCCATCGTCATGCCGCAGTTACGCTGCATTTTGGTCGCCTTGGCGGGGTGCGCGGAGCGCCTCCGGCCGGCAGGAACGGACGAATCTCTGGAAATGAAAGCGGGCAGAGGCCGGCAGGCCGCCGGCGGGACAGTCGGGTTGTCGATATTGCTTCTGGGCTGCCTGCTGACGGCAGGCGGCTGCGTACGCACGCCGGACGGCACTGTCGCCGTGGCGGAGGAACTGGACGTCGGCCGCTACTGGCGCCACCGTATCCCGCCGCCGCAGACGCCTCCCGTCCAGAGCGGAACGGAGGTCTTTCCCGTGGCTCCGACGACCAGCTGGTCGAGGCCCGCCCGCCGGCCGCATCGTACGGCCTACAAGAGCCGGCCGGCCAAGAGCGGATCGGCCAAGAGCGGGCCAGCAAGGGTGCTCGCCTGTCACAACGAGGTCCTTCGCGGGCAGCGGGCGCGCGTCGTCTGCGAATAAAGCATCTTGCAGCCAAACGGAGTCGTCTGGCGTCGCACAAATGCGGCCAAGATAAAGAGAGAGATCGTTGCGCCGCCACCCAAAGCCGAACGGTTCCAGCGGAAAACCCGCTCAACCGGCTTCAACCATGCGGCGACTCGGCAATTTCCGCTGCGGCAACCATTTCTTAACGGGTTGCGCGGCACCATCGCGGTGCCTCGTGGCGGAATGATACGCGGCGGACCGCAAATCCGTGCATCCCCGGTTCAATTCCGGGGCGAGGCATCCACCTTCCTCCCCCGGTCCATCAACCGCGCAGAGAGCGGATACGAGGGCGCCCGCTGTCCTGGCGGACCACAAATCGCCGTCATTCATCGTTACGGCGACGAAAGTGCGGAGGTACGGCAATGCGTTTGAAGACGGGTTCGGTGCTTTTCTGTGTGGCACTGGGCGCCTGCGCCAGCCAGCCGCCGACGCCGGATGTGCCGGGAGCCGATTCGGTCGCCGTAGTCGACCATATCAAGGGCACGCCGGTGATGCTCAAGCGAATTACGGTCGCGGCCTGTGCGCCGACCATGGGATCGCCCATGCCGACACAGGCCGAAGCCCTGCCCCTGCTGAAGGAAAAGGCGGCCGCGCTCGGCGCCACCGCCATATTGCGGGCGGAATACAAGCCGGCGGGGCTTTTCGACGGCTGCGGCCTCGTTCCGGCACTGAGGGCAACCGGAATCGCCTTCCGCGTCGCGCCGTGAGGCGCATTGCCGGTCGCGTTTCTTGTGAAAATGAAACTGGTACGCCCTAGGGGAATCGAACCCCTGTTTGCGCCGTGAGAGGGCGCCGTCCTGACCGCTAGACGAAGGGCGCAGCCAAGACCGGCCATATAGGCTGGCCGGATTCAAAAAGCAACTGGCCGCAACCGGCTTTTCCAGTCCCTTGGCCACAAGCGCATTTCGAGCCCTCACAAAACAAAACGCCACGGACCTGCCGTGGCGTTTCCTTGACCGGACTGCGGGCGATCAGTTCGAGGGCTGCGGCTCCATGCCGCCTTCCGGCTCGGGACCCTTCTTCTTGCCGCGAGCCGTGCCGCCGGCCTTCGGCACGGCCGAACCGCGGCTGGTCGGCGTATCGTCGCCGAGGTCGCGCGAGGGCTTGTTGCCGGCGAGCAACTGCTTGATCTCCTCGCCCGACAGCGTCTCGTATTCGAGCAGCCCTTCGGCGAGCGCGATCCAGTCCTTCTTCTTCTTGGTCAGGATTGTCTTGGCCGTCGAATAGGCGTCGTCGATGAGGCGGCGTACCTCCGCGTCGATGATTTGCGCCGTCTCTTCCGAGATGTTCTGCTGGCGCGCCACCGAGTGGCCAAGGAAGACTTCCTCCTGGTTGTCGCCATAGGCGACGTGGCCGAGCTTGTCGGAGAAGCCCCAGCGCGTCACCATGGCGCGCGCCAGCTTGGTCGCTTGCTCGATGTCGGAGGACGCACCCGAGGTAATATTCTCCTTGCCGAACTTGAACTCTTCGGCCACGCGCCCGCCCATCATGATGGCGAGGCGCGAGATCATGTACTTGTAGCTCATCGAGTAGCGGTCGCCTTCCGGCAACTGCATGACCATGCCGAGGGCGCGGCCGCGCGGTATGATGGTCGCCTTGTGCAGCGGGTCCGCGGTCGGCACATTGAGCGCCAGAATAGCGTGGCCGGACTCGTGATAGGCGGTCAGTTCCTTCTCCGCCTGCGTCATCGCCGACGAACGCCGCTCGGCGCCCATCATGATCTTGTCCTTGGCGTCCTCGAACTCGGCCATGGTGACGAGGCGCTTGTTGCGCCGCGCCGCCATCAGGGCGGCCTCGTTGACGAGGTTCATCAGGTCGGCGCCGGAGAAGCCCGGCGTGCCGCGCGCGATCGTCTTCAGGTCGACGTTCGGCGCCAGCGGCACGTTGCGGACATGCACCTTGAGGATCTTCTCGCGGCCGATGATATCGGGGTTGGGCACCACCACCTGGCGGTCGAAGCGGCCGGGACGCAGCAGCGCCGGATCCAGCACGTCGGGCCGGTTGGTGGCGGCGATCAGGATGATCGACTCGTTGGATTCGAAGCCGTCCATCTCGACCAGCAGCTGGTTCAGCGTCTGCTCGCGCTCGTCGTTGCCGCCGCCGAGGCCGGCGCCGCGATGACGGCCGACCGCGTCGATTTCGTCGATGAATATGATGCAGGGCGCGTTCTTCTTGGCCTGGTCGAACATGTCGCGCACGCGGGATGCGCCGACGCCGACGAACATTTCCACGAAGTCCGAGCCGGAAATGGTGAAGAACGGCACGTTGGCCTCGCCAGCGACCGAGCGCGCCAGAAGGGTCTTGCCGGTGCCGGGCGGGCCGACGAGCAGCACGCCGCGCGGAATCTTGCCGCCGAGGCGTTGGAATTTCTGCGGATCACGCAGGAACTCGACGATCTCCTCCAGATCCTCCTTGGCTTCGTCCACGCCGGCGACGTCCTGGAACGTCACGCGCCCGTGCGCTTCGGTCAAAAGCTTGGCCTTCGACTTGCCGAAGCCCATGGCGCGGCCGGAACCGGACTGCATCTGGCGCATGAAGAAAATCCACACGCCGAGGATGAGGATCATCGGCAGCCACGAGATCAGGTAGCCGAACAGCGTGTTGGAACCGTCCGTCTCGGGGCGGGCGTTGATGGTGACGTTCTTGTCCTCCAGCCTCGACACCAGCGACGGGTCGCCGGGCGAATAGGTCTGGAAGCCACCGGCCGTGTCGGTGTAGGTGCCGCTGATGCGATCGCCGGCAATGGTCACCGTCTTGACCCGGCCCGCGCCGACGTCCTGAAGGAACTGCGAATACGGAACATCCGTCGATGCACCACGCGTCTGCGGCGTCTGGAACAGGTTGAACAGGGCGATCAGCAGGACAGCGATGATGGCCCAGAGCGCGAGGTTGCGGTAGTTCGGATTCATTTAGTGTCCCGTTGAGGCGCGCCAGCGGCGCGCCGTAAGAGAGAAGTTGGACCTAACATAGGCAGCCGCCCCCACCTTGCCAAGCACGACCATCGGGTTGGGTTAAGCCTTCGACCATGGTTTTAGGCCGATAGAGCCCAATGGCGGCGCGGCGATGGCGGCGGCGCCGATGAGTTCGGCCACCGCCCGCGCCGGTGCGAGGTCGAAGCCGGACAGGAAGTGCGCGAAAGGTGCCGCGACCGGCTGGGCCGAAGCCGGAGGGCACTCGCTCGGCGACCCTTGTTTTTCCATCGAAAACACCGGTTCGGCGGCGAGCGCGGCATGCACAAGGCTCGCCGGCGCGCGGCCTGTATCCGGCAAAGCGCCGGCCCCGGCGGACTCACGTTTGGCCGAGATCAAGAATTCACCGCCGTCGTCGCCGAGCGTGATCCGGTAGCGGCCATCCCAGACCATGCCGTCACGGGCGGAACCGGCGGGCGGCAGGTCGCGTCCTTCGCGGTGCAGGAACAGGCCGGCGGAGCGCCGGTCGACGACCGCATGCGACAACGTGGCGCGCAGCGGATCGGGCCCGCGCCACCCGCAGATCCGGGAAAACAGCGCCTCCGCGCGGGCAAGGTCGGGCAGGAAGGACGAGCCGCCGGCGACGGCGACAAGGATCCGCAGCGCATAGACCGCCGCCTGTTTGTCGGCCGCCATGGCAAAGGCCGGCGCCAGCCGCAGCAGCCCCGGAGCGGGTCGGCGGGCATGCGCGCAGATCAGCGCCGCCGCGCGCATGCCGAGGTCGATGCGTGCGCTGGCGGCGCGTTCGGCCGTGGCCATGGCTTGCCCGAATTGCGCTGCCGCGCCGTCGCCGAGCCGCGCCCGGATACGCGGGCGTTCGAACGTCCGGTTGTCGTTCGTCGGATCTTCGATCCAGCCGGCACCTTGGCCCGCCAGCCAGTCGCGCAAGTCGGCGCGGCGCGTGCCGAGCAGCGGCCGCACGATCCACATTTCGCCGTCGTAGAGTGTCGCCTGCGCCATGCCGGCAAGGCCGCGCCCATCCGCTTCCGGCCCCGCTTCCGCGCTGGCCGCGCGCGCCTGGCGCATCAGCACCGTCTCGGCCTGGTCGTCGGCCGTGTGACCCGTCAGCACCAGTCCGATACCGGCCTCGCGCGCCGCTCGGCCAAGCAGCCGGTAGCGCGCCGTGCGCGCCGCCGCGGGCAGGCCTGTTGCGGGCTTGGGTCCGTCCCAGCGGACGGTTTTGTGCGGAATGCCGTGCTCCGCGCAGAACCGGGCGACCGCATCGGCTTCCACGGCCGAGCCTGCGCGAAGCGCATGGTCGACGGTTACAGCAAGCAGCCGCACGGTCGGGGAATGTCGCTCGATATGATCTTTGAGAAGGAGAAGCAGCGCCGTGGAATCGCTGCCGCCGGATACAGCGACGATCGCGCCGCCAGAAAGGTCGATGGACGAAAAGAGCCTGTCCGCCTCCAGGTCTTCGATCCTGCGCGGCTCGGTGCCGCGAAACCGGTTTCCGCCTTCGGCAGGAATGCCTTGGCTGGACGCGGCGGAACTTAGCACGCCGCGTGCGTCCGTTCCTGCTTGACGCGCTCTTTCATGGCGGCGGAAATATTGGGATAGCGCTTGCCAACCTCGTTGAAGGTGGCGCAGGCGACGTCGCGCTGGTTGAGGCCGACCAGCGACACGCCAAGCTTCAGCAGCATGTCGGGAGCCTTTTTCGCTTTCGGATACGTCTTGCTTGCGGACAGGAACACCTCCGCGGCATCGCGATATTTCTGCTGGCCGAGCAGCGCTTCGCCCAGCCAGTAATGGGCATCCGAGGAGCGCGCGTCCTTAGGGAAACGCGAGACGTAGTCGCGGAATCCCTGCTCGGCGGTCTTGTAGTCGCCCGACAGGATGAACTGGTAGGAATTGCGATAGAGTTCGTCGGGATTGTCGGTGGCCGGCAGCGAGGCGACCTGCGTTCCCGCCCCGGCTCCGGCATCGCCGCCGGCCGGCGGAGAAGACCCCGCCGCCGTCGACTGCGTGCCGCCGGCGTCGATGACGTTGCCGTCCTTGTCGACGGTGATCGTGCCGAAGGTCTTGGCCGGCTCGCCGGTGATGAGTTTGCCGGGCTCGCCGTTGCCGGAATCGACGATGATGTCGCCGACCGGGTCCGACGGACCGTCGCCTGAAGCCGACGCATCGGCCCCAGGCTGGGTTGCCGGCGCCGCGGCAACGGCCGTATTGCCGCCGCCGGAGGCGTCGGACTTCTTCTGCGGCGCCTGGCCGCCGCCGCCTTCAAGCTGCTGGAAGCGGAACTCATTGTCTTCCTGCTGCTTGCGGATCTGCTCCTGCATCTGCAGGATCTGGAAGTTCAGTTCCTCGACCTTGCCGTTCAGTTGGCGGATCTGGTCTTCCAGCCCGGTCACGCCGGCGGCATTGGACTGCGCCATCTGGACCTTGTCCTGCCCGCTGCTGCCGAACACGCCGGGCAGCCCGAAGGAAGGCATATGGAACGAAAAACCGCTGTCGCTCCGCTCGGTGCCGGAAACGCCGCTCGCCGGCGCGGCGACGGCGGAAGCCAACAGCACCGCAAGCGTGCCGCTTAGGATGGATCTGAAGTGCATATGTCTCGCCCTGAAATCAACGATTCGTCGGTTTGTCCGGAAGCGGAACGCCTGCGTCAGACGGCAGCCGCGACGCGCCGGCCCGGACGTTTTCGCTTCTAGCAGGGCGCGAGACTTCGGCCAAATTTTGTTTCGGGCCGTCGTCCAACGGCAAAAGGCGGCGTTGCCGCCGCCTTTGTCCGTCCGATGTGGCATTTTTGACGATAGCGAGCTCGCGGCCCGGATCAGCTTCCCGCGCCCGACAGCGTGGTGACGGCGCGGCGGTTCTGCGACCAGCACGAGATGTCGTCGCACACGGCCACCGGACGCTCCTTGCCGTAGGAGATGGTCTTGAGCCGGTTGCCGGCGACGCCCTGCGAGATCAGGTAATCGCGGGTGGCGGCAGCGCGGCGGGCGCCGAGCGCCAAGTTGTATTCGCGCGTGCCGCGCTCGTCGGCATGGCCTTCGACGACGATGCGGTACTGGCTGTACTTGTTCAGCCACTGGGCCTGGCGGGCCAACGTCTGCTGCGCGTCGGCGCGGATCGACGAGGAGTCGGTATCGAAGAAGATGCGGTCGCCGACATTGACGGTGAAGTCCTGCGCCGAGCCGGGCGTCGCAGCACCCGCGCCGAGACCGAGGTCGGCGGCGCTGTTCGGCGTCTTCTTGGAGGCGCAGCCGGCGAGCGCCAGCGAGGCGACCAAAGCGATCATGACGGGGTTTGCTGCAAGTTTTGCGATACGGCGCATGCCGCCTCTCCTTCGCAATTCGAGTTGTTTCGTTGACAAGCCAGTAACCACGTTTGGGTTAACCGGCGTTCAACGAACACGGTTAAAATTCGGTATCGGTCGCCGTCCGCGGCCGCTGCCCGACTCGTGCCCATGACGTGCATCATCGGGCGCAACGGGTGTCACATTTGGCGCGGACCCTAGGCTTAAATGCGGCCAAAACGCGGCCAGCCCATGAAAAGGGGCCTTGCGGCCCCGTTTTCTCCGCATTCCCGCACGCTATTCGAGCAGCGGCGACCATGCCGGGTCGGAGGCGTAGTTGGCCGTCGGAATCGGCTGCTCGTTGCGGCCGGTCAGGTCGATGGTGACGAGCTTCGGCCCGCCGGCCTGGTCACGGAAGAACATCAAGACGCGCCCGTTCGGCGCCCAGGTCGGGCCTTCCTGCTGGAAGCCGGTGGACAGGATCCGCTCGCCCGAGCCGTCCGTCTTCATGACACCTATCTGGAACTGGCCCCCCGACTGCTTGGTGAAGGCGATCAGGTCGCCGCGCGGCGACCACACCGGCGTCGAATAGACGCCGTCGCCGAAGGAGATGCGGTGCGGGTTGGAGCCGTCGGCGCCCATGACGTAGATCTGCGAGCGCCCGCTGCCGCCGCCGCGGTCGGAGGTGAAGACGATCTGCGAGCCGTCCGGCGAATAGGAGGGCGAGGTGTCGATGGCCGTGGAGTCGGTCAGCCGCGTGGTGTTGCGGCTCCTCAGGTCCATGGCGAAGATGTTGGAATTGCCGTCGTCGCGCATCAGGCTCATGATGACCTTCTGGCCGTCCGGCGAGAAGCGCGGCGCGAACGTCATGCCGGGAAACTTGCCGACCAGTTCGCGCTGGCCGGTTTCCAGTTGCAGCAGGTAGACCTGCGGCTGGCCACCCTCATAGGACATGTAGGTGATTTCCTGGCGGCTCGGCGAGAAGCGCGGCGTCAGCACGATCGCCCCGCCGTTGGAAAGATAGCGCACATTGGCGCCGTCCTGGTCCATGATTGCCAGCCGCTTCTTGCGCGCGTTCTTGGCCCCCGACTCGTCGATGAAGACGACGCGGGTGTCGAAATAGCCTTTCTCGCCGGTCAGCCGCTCATAGATGGCGTCGGCGATGATGTGGCCGATGCGCCGCTTGTTGGCGCTGTTGGCGAAGAACTGCTCGCCCGCTAGCTGCTGGCCGGCGAAGGTGTCCCACAGCCGGTATTCGGCACGGATGCGGCCGTCCGCTTCCTGGCTGACGCGACCGGTCACCAGCGCCTGCGCGTTGATGACCTTCCAGTCGTCGAAACGGGGTGCAGCGTCGGGATTGGAGATTTTCTCGATGAAGGCCGCCTTGTCGATGGGCGCGAACAGGCCCGAACGCTTGAGGTCGGCGGTAACGATGCCGGAGATCTCGGCGCCGAGGCCGGCTCCCTCGAAATCGGTGATGGCGATCGGCAGCGGCTCGATCGTGCCCTTGTTGACGTCGATCTCGACCAGGGCATGCGCCGGCAGCGTGACGAGCGCACTCATGCCCGAGGCGAGCGCACCGATCATCATGAGCGTGGTGAGGAGTTTCTTCATGGCTTGGGCCTCGTTTTCTGGCGGGCGGACGGGCGGGCTGGCTGGTTGGTCAGAACATGTCGCTGGGGTCGAAATTGACCACGATCTCGGACCATGTGTCGTATTTGTCGGACGGCAGGTTGAACGGCGCGCATTTCTGCACGGCGCGCACGGCCGATTCGGCGGCGGTTCGGCCGGGACCCGACGCGGCGCCGCCCTTGACGACCTGCGGGCGGTCCTGCAACTGGCCAGACGGGTCGAGGTGGAATTTCACCGACACTTTCAGCGTCTCGGCGTCGTCGACCCCGGCCGGGATGCTCCAGCAGCCGCCGAGCTTCTGGCGCAGCGCGTCCATCTCGTTTTGCGACAGCTTGTCGCCGCCGGTGTTCTTTTCGCCGCCGAGCGAGGCCTGCTGGCTCGAGCGCTTGGCGCCGCCGCCGGAGGCCTTCTCCTTGTTGAGCAGCGCCGAGATCTTGTCGTCAAGCGACTTGTCCTGCGACGCCTGCCTGGAAGAGGCTTCCTTCACCGGCTTGTCGGAATCCTTGCGCTCCGGCGCCTTGGCCGTTTCGGCCGGCGCGGGCTTGGGCCGGGCGTCAGGCGCGGGCGCCTGGTCCGGCAGCTGGACATCCTGCTGCGGCTGCTCGGCGGCGATCGCCTCGGCCACCGCATCGGGTTTCTGGGGCGTCGGCTCGGGCTGCTTGACCGGCTCAGGCTTGGCTTCGGCCTGCTTGGCCGGGTCGGGCTTGACCTGTTCGTTCGGCTGTGGCTGCGGCGCAACTTCGGTGGCCGGCGGCGGCTTCGGCGCCTCCTTCGGCTTCGGCACGTCTTCTTCCCTCGGCTTTTCCACCGGGGTGGGCGCCGGCGGCGGCGCCGAGCTGGTCTGCACCGGCTTGGCCTTGGCTTCCGGCGTCGGCGGCTTGTCGGTGTCGACGCTGTTGTCGCCGGTCTTCTGCGCGTCGGCCACGATGTCGGGGCGCTTGGTCGGCGTCGGTGCCGGCTTGTCGCGCATCGTCGCCTTCTTGTCGCCTTCCTGGATCTGAGTCAGCGCGCTGACGGGCACGATGTCGACGGGCAGCGACTCCACGTCGGCGACGTCGAAGGCCGACGGCGCCTTCAGCGACAGCAGGCCGAAACCCAGCGCCACCGCATGCAAGATCACCGATGTGGTGAGGCCCGCGCGCATTTCCGTCTTACTGATCCTGTTCCTGTAGCGTCACCAGGCCGATGTTCTTGAACCCGGCGGCCGAGATGCGCGCCATCACCTTCATCACCGTGCCGTAGTCCGCAACCTTGTCGCCGCGCACATAGATGCGCTCCTCGTAGCCCGTCTTGGCGATGGCCTGCAGCTTCGGCACCACCTCCTCGATCGGAATCTCGGTCTCCTGCACGTAGACCTTGCCTTCCGGATTGATCGAAACGGTGATCGGCTGGGTATCCGAGTTCATCGCCTTGGCCTGCGTGTCGGGCAGGTCGATCGGCACGCCGACGGTCAACAGCGGTGCCGCCACCATGAAGATGATGAGCAACACCAGCATGACGTCCACCATCGGCGTCACGTTGATTTCCGACATCAGGCTGTGATGGCGGCCGCGCCGCCTGTGGCCGCGCCCGCCACGTCCCGAGCCGCCCGCGCTGACTGACATTCCCATGATCGTTCCTCAGGCTGCCCTGGCCACGACTTTCTCATCGATTTGGCGCGAGAGTATGGCGGAGAACTCGTCGGAGAAGCCCTCCATGCGCACCGCCAGCTTGCTGGCGTCGGACGACAGCTTGTTGTAGGCGATGACGGCGGGGATGGCGGCGAGCAGGCCGATGGCCGTCGCCAGCAGGGCTTCCGCGATGCCCGGCGCCACCACCGAAAGGCTGGTGTTCTTCGAGGCCGCGATAGCCTGGAACGAGGTCATGATGCCGACCACCGTGCCGAACAGGCCGATGAAGGGCGCCGCCGAGCCGATGGTGGCGAGGAAGCCAAGGCGTCCCTCCAGCTTTTCCATCTCGCGCGTCAGCGCCAGGTCCATCGCCTTGTCGATGCGCGTCTGCAGGCCAAGTGGCGACTTGGCGCCCTTCTCGAAGCTTTTCTTCCACTCGCGCATGGCGGCGACGAAGATGGCGCCCATGCCGGTCGTCTTGCGGTCGGCCAGCGTGCGGTAGAGCTCCTCAAGGGACTGGCCCGACCAGAACACCTGCTCGAAGCGGTTGAGCGAGATGCGCATGCGGGCATAGGCGATCAGCTTGTCGACGATGATCGCCCAGGTCCAGATCGAGGCACCGAGCAGGCCGAGCATGACCAGCTTGACCACCCAGCCGGCTTGCATGAACAGCGCCCAGATCGACAGCGACGCCGTCGGTTCGGCGAGTGCGATGTTTTCCATTCCTTAAGATCCCTAAGATTTTCCGGGCGTGGCTCGCGGCTGGCCCATGGCGCTCTACCTTGTGTGGTCCCGTTCGCCCAAAGCTTCCGGAAACGTCCCAAATGCGCCGTTCGCGGCGTTTTTTAGGGCAAATATTGGTGAAAGGAAGGCGTCGATGCCTTCCATTTTCACCGATCCCTTCATGAACCGTTATGGTTAAGGATGGGTTATGGCGAGAAGCGGGCCGCGCAATCGTATACGGCGCTGTCCCCTCTCCGTCTCGGCTTCGCCAAGCCACCCTCAGCGGAGGGAGGAACCCAAGCTGGAGAAGCGTCGGCATCGCGGCAGCAGCTCCTCCCCGTTGAGGGGAGGTGGCGCGTGAAGCGCGGCGGAGACGGTGATGCGCCCTGTGCGACGGCTTCGCCCCTCGACCCAGGCAGCAGCTACGCCGGCATGAACGCCTTGATCCATTCCTTCGGGAAACGTCGGGGCCGGCCGCCCTCGCCGACGATGGCCGCCTCGACCTTCGCCCGCACAAGCACCTCGCCGGCACGGCTCAGTTCCTGCGCCATGAAGATTCGCGCGCCGGAAATCCTTTCGGTG